>ERZ842401.1281-NODE-1281-length-36343-cov-6.786238_pt1 | contig 36343 bp, 25 predicted proteins | sample MGYA00521270_ERZ842401 | MGnify/ENA primary metagenome ERZ842401 (study PRJEB31892, sample SAMEA3878208) | bioreactor metagenome | biome: Moose rumen | place: Sweden | collected 2011-10 | study: EMG produced TPA metagenomics assembly of the PRJEB12797 data set...
GAGCCAAACATATAAGTTCGATTAAACACTATCACATAATCGCTGAATAGTTACCGCAAGCATAACATTTGTTAAAAAACAAGCCGATTTTCAATAAAATACGACCCAAAATGCCGTGTGTATCAAAAAATAAGGTAATTTTGTAGGTTAATTGTATCCAAACGCAATGAACAAGGCTAAGAATAACGAAAATAAGACGATACTTCCCGAGCCGACCATCAGGAGGCTGCCTTGGTATCTGTCCTATGTCAGGATGCTCGACAACCTTCATGTCGAGTATGTCTCGTCAACACAGATTTCTAAGGAACTCAACGTCCAGTCTTCGCAGATTGCCAAGGACCTCTCTTTCCTCAATATCAGGGGGAAGACACGCATCGGATATGAGGTGCGCGGCCTCGTTACCGAGCTGGAGGACTTCTTGGGGTTCAACAGGCATCACGACGCTGTTGTCATCGGCACGGGTAGCCTGGGAACGGCGTTGATGCAGGATCACGGTCTCGAGCATTACGGACTCAACATCGTGGCGGGATTTGACGTGCGGCAAGAGGTCATCGGGCAGCGACTGGGCGGCGTACCGGTTATGGCCATCGATGAACTCGCAGCATGGCAACGTGAGCACTGCGTGTCGATTGCCATACTCACAGTCCCTGTCGAGAAGGCTCAGGAGACAGCCGACCTGGTCATCTCCAGCGGCATGACTGCGATATGGAATTTCACCCCCTATCGCATCAAGGCCCCCGACGATGTTGTCATCGCCAACACGTCAATCTATGCCCACCTGGCCATCATCTACAACAGGATGCACAACACCTCCGATGGCAACCCCAAGCGGTAGTGATAAGCAGAGTTTTGAACGATAACAATATATTTTTTTGACCAACAACCAGGCATGAAGGTAATCGGCATCACAGGGAACTATGGTACGCAGCTCGACAGCTCGCGTTGTTTCCTCATGGCCGATTCGGCAATACTCTACACGGGCAGGCCGTTCTTTGTGCCCGACTTTGCACAGCAATTCGTGGCACGCCCCTCGATTGTTGTGCGCACCTCACGACTGGGCAAGTGCATCGCTCCCAAGTTCGCAGCTCGCTACTGGGATGCCTTTACCGCAGGATTTACCGTCCAGGCCGTGGGCGATGCCGATGAGCACATGGGAGCCATCGACAGGGCTTTTGACGGCGCCGCCATCGTGGGCGACTGGCTGGCGGCAGCCTCGTTCGACGATGCCGCTGCCACACCGGTGAGCTTCATGGTCAACGGCGAGCAGGTGGCAGAGCATTGCCTGGCCCACATGTGCCTGCCGCTCGACCAACTGATTGCCGACGTGAGCACACGCTGCAGCATCAAGATGGGTGATTTGCTGTTCACCGGTGATGCCGGGCAGGAGCATGTGCTCACCCCTGGCGACCACTTGACTGCCTCCATCGCGGGACAGCAGGTCCTGGACGTGAAAGTGAGATTATAACTAACTGAGACAACATAGAGATTTTAGTAGAAAACAAAACTAAACATCATCATACGACAACAATGAGCAAACGGACAAAACTTCAACTTGCATGCGTGGCACTGATGGCCATCTTCTGTGCCTGCTACGCCAGTGCTTTCAGCACTTCCATGTATGCAACCAGTTCCAAGCTTGCCTCTGGCAAGTGGGTGAAAATCTCCATTCCCGAGAGTGGAATGTATGAAGTCACTTACGACGAAATGCGCGAGATGGGGTTCTCTAACCCCGAGAATGTCAAGGTCTATGGCTTCGGTGGCAATCGCATCAACGAGCTCCTCAACGGCTCGGTGCCCGATGACCTCAAGGCTGTTCCCATCTTGAGGACAAACGACAAGGTCTGCTTCTTTGGCAACGGTCCCATCGCGATGTCCATCGCGGACTATAGCACCACGCCACACTTCACGCGCACCTTCAATCCCTACTCTCAGGTGGGATGCTACTTCCTCACCGAGGAGACGCAGCCCGATGTCATGCCGACCATGAAGTCGGTCGTGACTGTCAGCAACTACATCGACAGGCCCTACAGCCTCAACTACTTCTACCACGAGAATGAGCTGGTGTCTATCATCAGCTCGGGTAAGGAGATGCTGGGTGAGGATTTCTCCACGGGCAACGTGCTCATCGACTATTACCTGCCTGGCTTGGCCGACAGTTCTGTCGTCGTGCAGTCCAGCATTGCGGCTTCGGCCAACGAGATTACCTATGTCAAGGGTATCCTTCACAGTGCAGGCGTTACCGACACCACGGCCTACACCCTGGCTTCGTCACGCATCTACAAGCCCAGCCTCAACGTGTTCTACAACTTCGCTGCACCCTTTGGAGCCGTCAAGTTGACCCATCCCTCCGAGCACGGTCAGTATGAGCCGGGACTCAACTTCACCTCCAGCGAGGGCGAGGCGTCCATCGCAAGGCTCGACTACTTCATCATCACCTACAGCAGGTTCAACGTCATCAACGATGACGAGGACAACCAGATACGCATGGGTTACACCATGACCAGGGGCAACGAGCGTTTCATGCTGCCCAACGCATCGCCCAGCACGGTCGTTTGGAGCATCAGCAATACCAATGCGCCTCAAGAGGTGAGCACCAACACCTACAATGACGCTTCGGGCACTGGACTGTATTTCTTCTCGACTGGCGCTACGGTGTCGCAGTATATCGCTTTCGACCCCGCCAGGACGCTCAAGAAGATCACCGCCTTTGAGCCCGTCGCTAACCAGAATCTGCATGCCCTGCCCGTACCCGACATGCTCATCATCACCGACAAGTCGCTGCATGAACAGGCACAGCGTGTGGCCGACCTGCATGCTGCCCTCGACGGCCTCACCGTGCATGTGGTTGACCAGGATCAGGTGTTCAACGAGTTCTCAAGCGGAACCCGCGATGGTATGGCCTACCGCTTGATTTGCAAGATGTTCTATGACCGCAACCAGAGCAAGTTCAAGAACCTCCTGCTGTTCGGTACCGGCTCCTACGACAACCGTGAGTTGCAGGGTCCCCATCCGGGCAACCTGTTGACTTATCAGAGCGACAACAGCAACTACGAGTCCTCATCGGTAACTACCGACGACTTCTTCGGATTCCTCGATGACAACTCGGGATCAGACATCTCCAGTGCCAAGCTGCGCATCGGTGTGGGCCGCATCACCTGTGGTGACGTGGAAGAAGCCAAGAGCGACGTCGACAAGCTTGTGGAGTACTATGCTAACCCCGACTATGGCGTGTGGCGCAACAACACCCTGGCCATCTCCGATGACCAGGATGGCGGTATGTACATGTTCCAGGGACAGGGTTACAAGAATATGATTGACAATGAGTTGGGAACTGGTATGCACGTCAACACCGTGTTCGACCCGCAGTATGCTCGCTCCAACATCGAGCCCAACCAGACCGATTATAACCGCAAGACTGCCGTCGAGGGCAAGCAGCTCTTGGCCAACCACTTTAAGGATGGACAGTACTTCGTTTCCTATGTAGGACATGCTGGACCCATCTCGTTCACCAAGACCAATCACATGTGGACGACCGGTGACGTCGTGCGCACGTCCTATCCTCACTTGCCCATCATGTCGACGGCTTGCTGCGACGTGGCACACTACGATGGCGACAGCCGTGGCATTGCCGAATTGATGTTCCACAAGAGGGACGGTGGCGCCATCGCTCTGTTCACTTCGTCGCGCATGGTTTATGCTACCGACAACGATATGTGGAACCGATTCCTCTTGAGGGGCTTCTTCACTTATCAGAGCAAGGGTGTAATGCCCACGCTGGGCGAGGCCTACATGGCCAGCAAGCAGGGATTCAATGCGTCTAACACCAACAAGCTCTCCTTGTTCCTGCTCGGTGACCCCGCAATCAAGGTCAACTATCCGCTATCGCTGTTCAACATCACCGAGGTTAACGCCGTCGATGTGACTGACAGCACCAAGATGGCCTCCATCAGCCCGCTGTGCCGCTTCAACGTCAAGGCTCAGGTCGTGGATGCCAACGGTAACCTCGACACCAGCTTCAATGGCGACGCGACGATGACTCTCTATGACCGTGAGACAGAGTTCACTACACTCACCTTTACCGTGGGCGGAACAAGCACCACACGACAGATCTATACTCCGCGCGAGAAGCTGGCCGAGGTCGATGGACGCGTGGTCAACGGTATCTTTACCGGCGAGATGATTGTTCCCAGGGCACCCCAGGCCAAGAATGACGATGTACTCCTCCGGGTCTATGCACACAAGGATAACACCGACCGCATGGTCAACGGCTTCACGCATCAAATCATGATGCTACCCTATGACGAGAACATGGCCATCAGCGACAACCAGGCTCCTGTCGTGAGCGCGATGTATGTCAACGACGAGGCTGGCTTCACTTCGGGCGCTATGGTGGGCAGCAGCTCCATGCTCTACATCACTGCTACCGACGACCAGGGTATCAACATGCAGCCCAATGCCGTCGACAACACCATGACGCTCATCCTCGATGAGGGACGCAGCTCCTATGCCGATGTCACCTGCTATGCTACCGTGGTCGACGAGGGCAAGACTGTCAACATCGAGTTCCCCCTCAACAACATCTCCGACGGCCTGCACACCATCACCTATACCGTCTATGACATGGTGGGCAACAGCACCACCCGCACCATCACCTTCATGGTGGGACAGAGTGGAAGACTCGAGCTGGTAGCCGACGCACTGCCCGCTTACCTGGACAAGCAAGTGAACTTCGGCATCGAGACCGACCTCGCACAGACTCCCGATGTGATCGTCCGCGTTACCGACGCAACCGGCAAACTCGTCTGGAAGACTACCACTTCATCCTTCCCCGTCACTTGGGACATGAAGGACATGAATGGCAACAAGGTGCCCGCAGGACTCTATCGTTACTTCGGCACCTACAACGATGGCACCAACTATGGCGGTACAGCCATCAACAAGCTCATCGTGCTCGATGCTCTCAAGGTGGCCCAGGCCAACTGATAACCATTCATTCAGTAAACTAACGATGCGGGAGGCTCCCAACCAAGGACCCTCCCGCATTACTATCATACCCCACCATAAAAACAGTATTGCGACCACACCCCACTGGGGGTATAGCCGCAATAGCTGTATTTGTCGTTAATTACTCGCCAGGAGCGATTGCGCCGGTGGGGCAAGCGTCAGCACAGGTACCGCAGTCGAGGCAGGTATCGGGATCAATCGAGTAGATGTCGCCCTCGTGGATAGCATCGGCAGGGCATACTGACTGGCAAGTTCCACATGCCACGCAGCTGTCAGAAATTACATAAGCCATATTCGTGTAGTTTTAAAAGTGAAATAGTTAATAATGTAAAATAGTAAACAGTGCAGCAAAAGTACTGCTTTTATTTGAATCAAGAGCCTTTTTGGCTCTTTTTTCTTAAATGGATGTCATTTTTTTTGCCTTTCGTGATGTTAAGTCCTCAATTTTTTGTACCTTTGATGTGATTGATACCCTAAAGTTTAATGTGTGACAAAAAATAATTCTGCAACAGCAATGAACAATACCGATTGGAAAGATATACTGGGAAAAGCTTACGACATGCCGGCAGTCGACACGGGCATCCAGCAAGACGAGTCACAGGCAGTCGCTACAGTCCACGACCCAGTGCAGCAGCAAGGCAAGACGCGACTCGACATCCTGCTCGAGCGCAAGGGGCGTGCGGGAAAGCAGGCAACAATCGTCACCGGATTCACGTGCGATGACGACGCTCTCAAGCAGGTCGCTTCCAAGCTCAAGACATCGTTGGGGGTAGGGGGCAGTGCACGTGGGGGCGAAATCCTCATCCAGGGCGACTTCAGGCAGCGCGTGTTGCAGTTGCTCACCGACATGGGCTTCAAGGCTCGTATTATATAATGTGACGCACATATGAAAGATACCAACAAGCGCAACATGCTGGTCATGAAGGCATCGGCTGGATCAGGCAAGACCTATAATCTGGCACTGCAGTACATCAGCCACCTCCTGTTTGTCGATGACGAGAACGGACGACTGGTGCCAAGGCGCCAGGCGGCAGGCGGCCACATCCTCAATGCGCACCGTCTACTGCTGGCCATCACCTTCACCAACAAGGCCACCGACGAGATGAAGGACCGCATCGTCAAGGAGCTTTACAACCTGGCAACCCCAGGGGCCAAGAGTGACTACCTGCAGCAGTTCATTGCACTCTCTGGATTGGACGAGGCTCTTGTGCGGGACCTTGCCCGACAGGCATTGAATGAGCTGTTGTTTGACTACAGCAACTTCAATGTGAGCACCATCGACTCGTTCTTCCAGTCCATCTTGCGCAACTTCGCCAGGGAACTGGACAGGGACTTCAACTACGACATACAGTTAGAGGAGGACTATGCCGTGCGCGTTGCCGTCCACAAGTTCCTGCTATCCTTGGGGCGTGAGGATAAGCCAACACAGGTCGACCGGTGGGTCAAGGATTACCAGCAGCACATGCTGCATGGCGACCCCGACAAGCGCAGATGGAAATTCTTTGACGATGGCGGCGAGTTGACTTCGTTTGCCAAGCAGATCAACACCGAGCTCTTCAGGAGCCGCATGGACAAGATCAGGGATTACCTGGGACATGTGGACGAACAGGGCAGTTTCAGCAGCGATTTCTCCTCCATCAGGCAGTTCATGAAGTTTGTCAACTCAGCGGCCGGCTCCTGCATGCAACAGGCAACCTCAATGCTCGAGGAACTGCGCAATGCTTTGCAGCCCTTATATGGGAACCTCAGTGGCAGCAAGTCGTTCAAGAAATGGCTGGACAAGGGTGAGGGACAGGAACTCTCCGACACGCTCATCGGCAGCAACAGTGACAAGATAGCGTCGCAGTTCCTCAAGGGCGGCATGCCCGATCGCGATACCATCTCCCGCCTGCTCTCGCTGGTGACGGGATACTTCAAGTGCCGCCTGTGGGCCGATTTCCTCGGGCACATCAATAACAATCTGGGTTTGCTGGGCATGCTCGCCATGATCGACCTCTTTCTCGAGGATTACCGTCACGAGACCAACTCCATCCTCATCGGCGACACCAACGAACTCATCGGCACCGTCCTCGACAGCGGGTCAGAGTTTGTCTATGAGCGCATCGGCACAACCATTGCACACTTCATGATTGATGAATTCCAGGACACGAGCACCAAGCAGTATGAGAACTTCCGTGGACTGCTCCGCGAGAGCCTGGCAAACGGCAACTTCAACATGCTCATCGGGGATGCCAAGCAGTCGATTTACCGCTTCCGCAATGCCGACCCCACAGTGTTCCGCGAGAAGGTTGACACTGATTTCAACGAGGAAATATACCGACCGCAGGTCAAGCCGGGTGAACCCACTTCGGTCAACTACCGCAGTTCACGCAACATCATCACGTTCAACAACCGCCTGTTCCAGGGCGTCATCAACGAGTATCGGGACAATGACACGGTCAGGGGCACCTATGGCGATGTTGAGCAGGGTATGCCAGGCAACATCGACGCTGCCAAGGTGCCGGGCTATGTGAGGCTGATGTTGGGTGAGTATTCCCGGCTGATGGACGACGAGGTCATCCGACAGGCTGTGGAGCTCATGCAGGGCGAAGCTCAACAGGACGGGAACGAGGATGGCAATGAAAATGCTGCTGCACACGACAGGAAGCTCGACATCCTCGACATCCTGCCGGGTTATCTGCTCAAGTTGCATGAGCGATATGACTGGGGGCAAATCGGCATTCTGGTCAACACCAACTCCATCGGCAATCAGGTCGTGGAGTGCATCCTGGATTACAACAAGCGTGCCCCGGCGGCAAACAGGATCAACATCATCTCGGGTGAGTCGCTGTTGCTCAACAACTCACCCATCATCAGGCGCATCATCGCCATGCTGCGCTTCATTGATGTCACGCAGTTTGCTGCACGTGACGACGAGGACCAGGACGACATGCCCGTGAGTGAAGTCGCACGCCGCATCAACCGCAAGCGAGAGAGTGACCAGCGCCTCTACGCGGCCCTCAATGTGTTCATCAAGGCTCTGTCATCCAACCCCGATGCCACCCCACAACAGGTGGGCACGATGCTGGACCAGTGCCTGGCTAACCTCTCGATGACTCAGGGGGACGGTTCTTTTGAGTCAACCTGTGCCACCTCCGGCGATTCGCAGTCCTACAAGGAACTGCTTGATGTGATGTTGCCGGCCGACAACGAGTTGTCCACTCTCGTGAGCATCGTCGAAACCATTATCGCTGCTTTCAAGAGCGACGGAGATGCCGAGGTAGATGCCGAGACAGCCTTCCTGCTGGCGTTCCAGGACACGGTGATGAAGTTCTCATCGCAGCGCAATGGCGGCACGGTGAGGGAGTTCCTCAAGTACTGGGACGAGAAGAAGGGGTCGCTGGCAGTGAGCAGTGCCGATGGCGGTGATGCCGTCAACATCATGACCATCCACAAGGCTAAGGGGCTCGAGTTTGACTGTGTCATCATCCCGTTTGCGCAGTGGAACCTCACCAACAACCCCAAGGAATTGTCTTACTGGATGCCCCGCGAGACCTTTGTCGACGCTTTGCGCGCGATACCCGCGCTGGGCGGCTGCGACGAGAATCTGGTACCGCCGCTGCTCAATGTGAGCAAGTCGACGCTGGCACAACTCAAGGATTGCGGCTTTATCGATGGCGAGGCTTGGAAATTTGTCGACAAGCAGCAGTCCGATGTGCTCATCGACAACCTCAACAAGACCTATGTCGCCTTTACGCGACCTCGCACCGAACTCCACATCCTGGGCAAGGAACTGCCCACGACTCGCGGCGGCAGGAATGGCCGTGCCTCGCGGTCAGCCGTCAGCGATGATGAGCCGCCCAAGAACTTGACCGAGTTGATGTCACGGCTCGCACCGGCCATCATGAACCCCATTCCGGGACCTCAAGGCTCGACGGTGGCCTGGTATGAGTTTGGCATGATGTCGTCGCGCGACGAGATTGTTGGCAAGAGGGGGCCGCAATCGTCCAATACCAGTGGAATGGAAATCAGCCAGTATCCTGTCTTGCCCATCCCTGCCTATCTCAGGGTGAGGGTGGAGAATGCCTCCAGCACCCGCATCAAGGCAGGTGTGAGGCTGCATGGACTGTTGAGCCGCATACAAGACCGGGACGATGTGGACCGTGTCATTACCTATGGCAAGAAGCACGGCATCATCACCGACAATCCTGATGACCCCTGTGGCATCGACAACGTGATGGCACACGTGCGTCGTCCCATCTTGGAGCAGGATGGAATCGTCGCACAGTGGTTCGACCCGCGCAACACGGTTTACAGCGAGCGCACCATCACTTCGGCATCCACATCGATTTGGGACGTGGATGGCATCGAGAACCTGCGCCCCGACCGCATCATCCGTCGCCCCGACGGCACTATCCTTGTCATCGATTACAAGAGCGGCGAGCGACGTGACAGGAAGTACTGCAGCCAGGTGAAGCGCTATGTCGACAAGTTGCGCCTCATTTTCCCTGGCACCACTGTCGCCGGCCGCATCTGGTATGTCACCCACGACATTATCCTCGATCACAATGCCCACCAACTATTATAACTAATAACTAAAAACTAAGGATTGAAAACTGAAAACTTTATTGTACCTTTGCAGTTTGAAATAAAAACAAACTAAAAATAAAAAACTATGTCGATCGATAGCATACTGGCACAGGCCACCGCGATGGCGGTTAAAGAGCTCTATGGCGTGGATTTCCCCGCCGATAAAATCGTACCCCAGACCACCAAGAAGGAGTTTGAGGGCAACGAGACGATTGTCGTGTTCCCCTTCTTGAAAGCATCACACAAGGCTCCCGACGTGACCGCTCAGGAGATTGGCGAGCACATGCTTGCCCACTGCGAGGCCGTTGAGAAGTTCAACGTCATCAAGGGCTTCCTTAACATCACCATCAAGCCGTCGTTTTGGACAGGCATCCTCAAGCATGTCGCTGAGCAACCCGACTATGGCTTCACACCGGTCACCGACGACAGCCAACTGGTGATGATCGAGTATTCCTCACCCAACACCAACAAGCCCTTGCACCTGGGCCACGTGCGCAACAACCTGCTGGGTTACAGCCTGTCGCGCATCATGGAGGCCAACGGCTACAAGGTGGTCAAGACCAACATCGTCAACGACCGCGGCATCCACATCTGCAAGTCGATGCTCGCATGGCTCAAGTGGGGCAATGGTGCCACTCCCGAGTCAACGGGCAAGAAGGGTGACCACTTGATCGGCGACTTCTATGTGGAATTCGATAAGCACTATAAGGCCGAAATCAAGGAATTGGTCGAGAAGGGAATGAGCCCCGAGGAGGCCGAAAAACAAGCCCCCCTCATCCAGGAGGCACACGACATGTTGCGTCGCTGGGAGGCTGGTGAACCCGAGGTGCGCGCCCTCTGGGAGAAGATGAACTCTTGGGTCTATGCCGGCTTTGACGAGACCTACCGCCGCATGGGCGTCTCGTTCGACAAGATTTACTACGAGAGCGACACCTATCTGGTGGGACGCGACACCGTCCTCGACGGACTCGACAAGGGCCTGTTCTATCGCAAGGACGACCAGAGCGTCTGGGCCGACCTCACCCCCGACGGGCTGGACCACAAACTGCTGCTGCGCAGCGACGGCACCTCGGTCTACATGACACAGGACATCGGCACAGCGCAGTTGCGCTACAAGGACTATCCCATCGACCGCATGATCTATGTCGTGGGCAATGAGCAGAACTACCACTTCCAGGTGCTCTCGCTGCTGCTCGACAAGTTGGGATTCAAGTGGGGCAAGGATTTGGTACACTTCTCCTATGGCATGGTCGAGTTGCCCAACGGCAAGATGAAATCCCGCGAGGGTACGGTCGTCGATGCCGACGAACTCATGGACGAGATGATCGCCACAGCAACCGAGATGGCCGGCGAGCCGGGACGACTCCAGGGTGTGCCCGATGAGGAGCGCGCCGACGTGCTCCGCATGATCGGCTTGGGAGCGCTCAAGTATTTCATCCTCAAGGTCGACCCGCGCAAGACCATGCTCTTTGACCCCAGCGAGTCGATCGACTTCAACGGCAACACGGGTCCCTTCATCCAGTACACCCATGCCCGCATCCGTTCGGTGCTCCGCAAAAGTGGTGAGGACTACAATGCCGTGGACATCAGCGCCGTGGCTCCCAACGAGAAGGAGACCTCGCTCATCCAGAAGTTGGCCGACTTCTCCATTGCCGTTGCCGATGCCGGCCGCAACTACAGCCCGGCCCTCATCGCCAACTACGTCTACGACCTGGCCAAGGAGTACAACCAGTTCTACCACGACTACAGCATCCTCAAGGAGCAGGACGACAAGGTGCGCGCCTTCCGCCTGCTGCTCAGCGCCACAGTCGCCGACGTCATCCGCCGCGGCATGTCGCTCCTGGGCATCGAGGTGCCCGAGAGGATGTAAAAAAAACGCTTGGCACGGTTTTTGCAACTAAGGACTAAAAACTAGAAACTAAAAAGATATGAACAACTGGAATGACAATCAGTACGGCTTCCAGACTGCCGTACAAGCCGAGAACGAACTCTCGCTGCAGCGCTATGTCGCTGGCGTGATGCGCAAGGTGTATGCCAAGATGACCCTGGGTCTCTTGCTCACTGCACTCACCTCGTTTCTGGTGCTCTCGAGCCCCACGGTGATGAACATTTTCTTTGCCAATGCCTTCACTTTCTGGATCCTGTTCGCCGCCGAGTTGGGACTGGTCATCTACTTGAGCGCCCGCATCGACAAGTTGAGCACAGGCACGGCCACCGCGATGTTCTACCTCTATAGCATCATCAACGGTATCACCTTGACGCCCATCTTCCTGGTCTATACTGGCACAAGCATCGCCATGACCTTTGCCATCACAGCAGGCACCTTCGGCGCGATGAGCCTCTTTGGCTACGTCACCCGCCAGGACCTCTCCAAGTTTGGCTCCTTCCTGTTCATGGCCCTTATCGGCCTCATCCTGTGCATCATCGTCAATCTGTTCATGCGCAGCCCCCTGATGGATCTGCTCATCAGCGGTGCAGGCGTGCTCATCTTTGTGGGACTCACCGCATGGGACACCCAGGCCATCAAGCGCATGTGTGCCGAGAGCGACTCCTCCATGACGGGCAAGGTCGCCACGATGGGTGCCCTGAGCCTTTATCTCGACTTCATCAACCTGTTCCTGTACCTGTTGCGCTTCTTCGGCAGCCGCGACTGATGCGCAGCAGTCAAATATCCGTCCAAACACAGTCATTCTCGCCAGTTTTTTGGTGAGAATGATTGCTTTATGGGCAATTATTTGTACCTTTGCGCCGCCTTAACAAGAGGGTAACATAATTAACCGATGAAAGAGAACCAAAAACCTGAAAAAGGGAACCAAATCATAGAGGAAGCGGCACAGGCCGAATACAAATACGGCTTTGTGACCGACATCGAGACCGAGGTCATCCCCAAGGGCCTGGACGAGGATGTGGTGCGTCGCATCTCGGCCCTCAAGGGCGAGCCCGAGTGGCTCCTGGAATTCCGACTCAAGGCCTACCGCCACTGGCTCACGCTCAAGGCCCCCACGTGGGGACATGTGCATGTGCCCGAGATCGACTTCCAGGACATCAGTTACTATGCCGCGCCGCGTCACCGCAAGCAGGGCGAGACCAAGGAGATTGACCCCGAGTTGAAGAAGACCTTCGACAAACTGGGCATCCCCCTCGAGGAGCAGTTGCGCCTGAGTGGCATGGCCGTCGACGCCGTCATGGACAGCGTGAGTGTCAAGACGACCTACCGTGAGCGCCTGGCCGAACTGGGTGTCATCTTCTGCTCCATCAGCGAGGCTGTCAAGGACTATCCCGACCTGGTGCGCAAGTACCTGGGCAAGGTGGTGCCCTATACCGACAACTTCTACGCCGCCTTGAACTCGGCAGTCTTCAGCGACGGCTCGTTTGTCTATATCCCCAAGGGCGTGCGCTGTCCCATGGAGCTGTCCACCTACTTCCGCATCAACGCGGCACAGACGGGACAGTTCGAGCGCACACTCATCGTGGCCGATGACGATGCCTATGTCTCCTATCTGGAGGGCTGCACAGCCCCTATGCGCGACGAGAACCAGTTGCACGCCGCCATCGTCGAGATCATCGTCGAGGACCGTGCCGAGGTCAAGTACAGCACCGTCCAGAACTGGTACCCTGGCGACAAGGACGGCAAGGGCGGTATCTACAACCTGGTCACCAAGCGCGGCCTGTGCCGCGGGCACCGCAGCAAACTCTCATGGACGCAGGTCGAGACCGGCAGTGCCATCACATGGAAGTATCCCAGTTGCGTGCTCATGGGCGACCACTCGGTGGGTGAGTTCTACAGTGTGGCCCTCACCAACAACTGGCAGGAGGCCGACACGGGAACCAAGATGATACACCTGGGCAAGAACAGCACCAGCACCATCGTGAGCAAGGGCATCAGCGCGGGACACAGCCAGAACAGTTACCGCGGCATGGTCAAGGTGGCCGCCAAAGCCACCGGGTGCCGCAACTTCACACAGTGCGACAGCCTGCTGCTGAGCGATACCAGCGGTGCACACACCTTCCCCGTCATCGAGGTGGGTAACGACACCTCGGTCGTCGAGCACGAGGCAACGACGAGCAAGATCAACGAGGACCAGATCTTCTACTGCAACCAGCGCGGCATCTCCACCGAGGACGCCGTCGGGCTCATCGTCAACGGTTATGCCAAGGAGGTCATGGCCAAGTTGCCCATGGAGTTTGCCGTCGAGGCACAGAAACTCCTCAGTGTCTCCCTCGAGGGTGCCGTCGGCTAAACGAAGAACTAAAACCAGAAACTAAAAACTAAATATGTTAGTAATCAAAGATTTACAGGCCTCAATCGAGGATAAGCAGATATTGAAGGGTATCAACCTCACGGTCAAGCCCGGCGAGGTACATGCCATCATGGGCCCCAACGGCTCGGGAAAAAGCACCCTCAGTGCCGTGCTCACGGGTAATCCCGCCTACACTGTCACCGGAGGCAGTGTCGAGTTCTACGGCAAGGACCTGTTGGCACTCTCGCCCGAGGACCGCGCACACGAGGGACTGTTCCTGAGTTTCCAGTACCCCGTCGAGATCCCCGGCGTGTCGATGGTCAACTTCATGCGCACGGCACTCAACGAGAAGCGCAAGTACTTCGGTCAGGAGCCCCTCAGCGCAGCCGACTTCCTTAAACTCATGCGCGAGAAGCGCTCCATCGTGCAACTCGACAACAAGTTGGCTTCGCGAGCTGTCAACGAGGGTTTCTCGGGCGGTGAGAAGAAGCGCAACGAGATCTTCCAGATGGCCATGCTCGAGCCGCGGCTGAGCATCCTCGACGAGACCGACAGCGGCCTGGACATCGATGCCCTGCGCATCGTCGCTGCTGGCGTCAACACCCTCAAGAGCAAGGACAACGCCACCATCGTCATCACCCACTACCAGCGCCTGTTGGACTATATCAAGCCCGACTTTGTGCACGTCCTGTACAAGGGACGCATCGTCATGAGCGCAGGACCCGAGTTGGCTCTCGAACTCGAGGAGAAGGGCTATGACTGGATCAAGGAACAAGTCGATTCACAGCAATAATTAATGTGTGTAAGCATGAACGCACTCAAGCAATACATCGACCTCTATGACGAGAGCCGCCAACTCATCGAGATGCAGTCACCGGCATTGCTCAACACCCTGCGTCGCGATGCTCGCGAGCACTTGCAGGACGCTCGTCTGCCCCGCAAGGGCAGCGAGGACTATGAGGCGACCGACCTCGAGGCGGTCTTCGCACACGACTATGGTGTGAATGTCAACCGTTTGCCCTTCGAGGCCGACCCCGCCAACACCTTCCACTGCGATGTGCCCAACCTGAGCACCTGCCTCTACTACTCGAGCAACGATGCTTTCCACAGCAGTGCCTCGGCCGAGCGCAACATCGGCCAGGTGGTGGTCGAGCCCTTCAGCATGGCGGCAGTGGACTATCCCGAGTTGATGACGGCTCACTATGGCCGTCTCGCGCGTCTGGACGACCCCACCGTGGCCCTGAACAGCCTGCTCGTGCAGGATGGCCTGTTCATCTATGTACCCGACGGTGTCGTGGCCGAGCGGCCACTCCAGTTGGTCAACATCTTCAACGCTGCGCTCGACATGATGGTGCAGCGCCGACTGCTCATCGTCGTCGGTAAGAACGCAACACTCAAGTTGCTGGCATGCGACCACACCCAGAGCCCCGACCACCGCTACCTCAACAACCAGGTGGTGGAAATCGTGGCCATGCAGGGCAGCACGGTCGACTACTACGACATGGAGGAGAGCACACCGCTCACCAGCCGCGTCTCGTCAATCTATGTGGACCAGCACGAGGGCAGCAACGTACTCATCGATGGCATCACCCTCACCAACGGCTTCACGCGCAACAACTATCACGTCGAGGTCAATGGCGAGCGCGCCGAGACCCACCTGTTGGGAATGACCATCGCCAGCGGTGAGCAGCATGTCGACAGCCACACCTTCATCAGCCACAACGCGCCGCGCTGCAACAGCAACGAGATGTTCAAGTATGTCCTCAACGACAATGCGGTGGGCGCCTTTGCCGGCAAAATCCTGGTGAAGCCCAACTGCCCGCGCGTCGAGGCCTATCAGGGCAACCGCAACCTGTGCGGGGCCCCAACGGCCAAGATGTACACCAAGCCCCAACTTGAGATTTACACCGACGACGTGATGTGTTCACATGGTTCGGCCGTCGGCCAACTCGACGAGGAGGCCCTGTTCTACATGCGCACCCGTGGCATCGGCATCGACGAGGCCCGGCGCCTGTTGATGCAGGCCTTTGTCGCCGACGTCATCGACGGCGTGCGCCTCGATGCACTCAAGGACCGCCTGCACTATCTGGTCGAGAAACGCTTTGCCGGCACCCTGAGCAACTGCGCTGGCTGCCTGGCTTGCAAGAACTGAATAACCTCTAGAATATCTAGATCATCTATAACATCTAGAATAAAGAAATGGACATCAACAAGATACGCGAGGAGTATCCCATCCTGCAGCGGACCATCGAGGGCCGCCCGCTCGTCTATCTCGACAATGCGGCAACATCACAGACCCCCCGCCGTGTCGTGGAGGCCATCGACCAGATGTACTACCACTACAAGGCCAACGTGCACCGCGGTGTGCACACCATCTCGCAGGAGGCCACCGACCTCGTGGAACTCACCCGTGAGAAGGTGCGCGCCTTCATCAACGCCGGCAGCACGCAGGAGGTCATCTTCACCCGAGGCACCACCGAGGGCATCAACCTCGTGGCATCATCATTCGGCAACATGCTCGAGAGCGGTGACGAGATCATCGTCACCGTCATGGAGCATCACAGCAACATCGTGCCCTGGCAACTCATCGGCCAGCACAAGCGCGTCACGCTGCGCGTCGTCCCCATCGACGACAGCGGCCAGGTGGACATGGAGGCCTATGAGGACCTCTTCACCGACAACACGCGTTTTGTCGCACTCGCCCATGTGTCCAACGTGCTGGGAACCGTCAACCCCGTCAAGCAGATGATTGCCATCGCGCACCGCTATGGCGTGCCCGTACTCATCGACGGCGCTCAGGCTGCCCCACACGTGGCGGTCGATGTGCAGGATATGGACTGCGACTTCTATGCCTTCTCGTCACACAAGATGTACGGCCCCGCTGGTGTGGGCATCCTCTACGGCAAGCGATACTGGCTCGAGAAGATGCCGCCTTACCAGGGTGGGGGAGAGATGATCGGCCAGGTGACCTTCGAGCGCACCACCTTTGCCGAACTGCCATTCAAGTTCGAGGCCGGAACGCCCGACTTTGTCGACATCGCAGCCTTTGGTGCAGCCATCGACTACATCAATGACCTGGGCATCGACAACATCGCCGCACACGAGCATCAGTTGCTGCAGGCGGCCGTCGAGGGCCTGAACACTATCGAGGGCATACGCCTGTTCGGTACCGCACCCGGCAAGAGCGGCGTGGTGTCGTTCCTGGTGGGCAACATCAGCAGTTATGACATGGGACTGTTGCTCGACAAACTGGGCATCGCCGTGCGCACCGGTCACCACTGCGCACAGCCGCTGATGGCACGCTACGGCGTCACTGGCATGGTCCGAGCCTCGTTCGCTGTCTACAACACGCTCGACGAGGTGTCCGCCTTTGTCGCCGCGACACGCCGTGTGGCCGCCATGCTCCAGTAAACCACCCCCAAGAGGATGGCTTTTTTTTGAGTACCACCTGACTGAAAGCGGTGGATTCTTGCAAGATATTTTGATATTTTGCGATTGAGTTGTAACTTTGTCGAATACTAACATGAACCAATACATTTCTCAGACTATGATGAAGAGATATACGCTTCTTTTATTAGGGACTGTTCTGATTCTTGGCACTCTGAAGGCCAATGCCTCTACGGCTGATGTGATGATTGCCCTCAATGACTCAGTCTATAGGACCTTGTCCAATATCATCAGTTATAAACTCCCTGTCGTTTATGTGCACACCGTCGATGACCAGGAGCCTACCTGCGAGATTGTGAGTGCTCCTCCAGGTTCATGGGGGTCGACCATCAACTCCGAGAAGCTGCCGGGACGCGTCATCATGTATAAACTCATCAATGGCATCGACAGCGTCTTGTATGACAGTGGCGAATATGAGAAAAACGTGGGCGGAATGAGAATCAAAGTCCGTGGCAATACCAGCGCCCGCAACGAAAAGAAACCTTACAAAATCAAGCTCGAGAAAAAGAAAGACCTTCTCTTTCGCGGCAACGACTCGATCTACAAGGACAAGAATTGGCTGTTGCTCAATGATGACTACTTGGTCACCTCAAGCGCTTTCAAGATCAGTCGCATGGTGGGCATGCCTTGGGTGCCACAATGCCAATATGTGAATGTCATCATCAATGACAAGTACCGCGGCATCTACCTGTTGTGTGAGTCGGTTGACCGTAACACCGATTGCCGATTGAACGTGGACAAGTCATGGGGATTCATCTTTGAGTGCGACCTCTACTGGTGGAACGAGGATGTCTATGTCTATTCAGCCGAGGCTCCTTCCTATAACTACACGTTCAAGTATCCCGACAGCGACGACATTACCGTTGATCAACTGGCCTACATGCAGACCCTGGTCAATGCATTTGAGGCTTCGTTGATCACACCTGATTACCCCGACATGATTGATGTGCATTCGTTTGCAGCATGGGCACTTGTCCACGACATTATGGGCACCAAGGACGGTGGCGGATGCAACCGCTTCTATACAAAGTATGATACTACGGCCCAATCCAAGATCATGATGCCTGTCGCTTGGGACTTTGACCTCGCTGAACGGGCACAACAGGAGTGGTCGCGTTGCCACAGCGTCTACATGAGCAAGTTGTTCAACAACCCCAACAAGGCGTTCGTCAGCGAGTATGTGAGACTCTGGTGCAACATCAGGGATAACATCCTCAATGACTTCACAGCACAGATGAACACCTTCCTCAACTCCAAGGAGGGGCGCGCTGTCGAGGCCAGTTTCCCCCTCGATAACATCACATGGAATCGCAGCAGGACGTTTGACCCCTTTGTGTCGGGACACATCCTGTGGGTGTGGATTCGCAACGATTGGTTGGATGGGCAGATTCTCGCATTGAGGGTACCCTACGATGTCAACTTTGATGGCCAGGTGGATGTCAGCGACGTGACTGCCCTCATCGGTGGCATCCTGGGTTCCAACTCAGTCTATCCACTTGTTGCCGATGTGAATGGCGACGACATGGTGGATGTCGGCGATGTGACAAACCTCATTTCCTTCATCTTGGACAATTGACCCGCTCCTGATGATCACTGATACTTTAATGATGACTGATAAGATGACTCGATTTTCTTTATTTCTTGTTGTGTTGTGTTCGGCATTGGGATGGCAGGCCTCTTTTGCCTCCACGGCCTCGACGATGATTACTGTGGGCCAGACGACGGTTATGCCCTTGACCGACATCGTGGCTATCGGATTGCCAGTGCTCTGTTTTGAGACGGTTGACGGGGAATTGCCCACGTGTGACTATGTGTCGGCGCCGGCTGGAAGCATGGGCGCCACTATCACCAATGCAACCAAAGTGCCTGGCAGACTTGTCGTGTACCAGCGCATCGATGGCTTGGATAGCGTCATGTATGACAGCGGCGACTACGAGAAGGACATCAGCGGCATGACCATCAAGTTGCGAGGCAACACTAGCGCCTATGACGCCAAGAAACCCTACAAAATCAAGTTGCAGAAGAAGGCCGACCTGCTCATGCGCGGCAATGAGGCCACCTTCAAGGACAAGGAGTGGCTTTTGCTCAAGGACGACTATATGACAACCATCGTGGGCTTCAAGGTCAACGAACTGGTGGGCATGGTGTGGACTCCGGGACATCGCCACGTCAACGTGGTGATCAACGGCGATTACCGCGGACCATACCTGCTCTGCGAGTCGGTAAAGCGCAACACCGACTGCCGCTTGGACGTCGATAAATCAGGATTCATCTTTGAGTTTGACCCCTATTGGTGGAACGAGGACGTGTATGTCTCATCGGGTTCATCCCCTTCCTATAATTACACCTTCAAGTATCCTGATCCCGACGACATCCTGCCGGAGCAACTCGACTACATGCAGACGCTTGTCAGGAACTACGAGAAGAGCGTCAAGAACGGCACCTACACGTCGATTATCGACGTGGAGTCGTTTGCCAAGTGGTGCCTTGTTCACGACATCGCCGGCACTCAGGATGCTGGCGGAGCCAACCTCTATTACAGCAAGTATGACACGACCGACCAAACGCCGATCGTCATGCCTGTCACCTGGGACTTTGACATGGCCGAGCGCACCAACTCGGCATGGTCTCTCAGCCACACCTCCCACATGACCACCCTGTTCAACAGTTCCAACCGGGCCTTTGTCCGCGAGTATGTCAATGCTTGGGTCAAGATTCGCAGTTCCCTAGTCAGCGATGTGAACACCTTTATCAGGGGATTTGGCAACTCTGACGAGGGCAACGCTTTCCAGGCCAGCATGGACCTGCACAAGTTGGTCTACGGCAACACGGTGTCCGTCAGTGGCTTTGTGGCTTGGCATGCGGGATGGTTTATATCACGGCAACCGTGGCTCGATGGGGCCATCATGCCGATGAATCCGCTGGGCGATGTCAACGTCGATAGCAAGGTCGACGTCGGTGATGTGACCGCACTGATTGACCTCATTCTCACCAGCGCCACCAACTACTCCTGGGCTGCCGACCTCAACAATGACGACATGCTGGACGTGTCAGATGTCACCACCCTCATCCAGATGATCCTCGATCATTAGAGACACAGCATCTCGAGTCTCCCGAATTATTGAGTGCCATCGGCTCATAAAAGTGTATTAGCACACTTTCTCGGCATCTCCCCGCAATACCAAAAAGACAGGATTCGCATCCTGTCTTTTCCTTTCTTTTAGTGTTCTGAAGCCTAAAACTTTTAACTAAACCCAAATGCCCATGGTAATAGATAAATAAACAAGCCTAAAAACAATTGATATAATATTTACTTAATAAAAAAGTGTTTGTTTGAATCTCGTTGTGCAAAGTAAATCATTCAAATCAAACCTTCCAAATTATTTCTATAAAACGGCTGTTTTTATCTATGAAATTGTAAGTATTTAGGTTGCATTTGATGATTGATTAATGGTTTTCGGTACTTTCTTGCGGATTTTATCACATTTTCCGCTATGGGCGGGGTGTGTAATGGCGGCCTAGCAGGTCGCTCACGACCCAGCGGCCGCACCACGAGGCGACGATGCCCCACTTGTTTTTGCTCCGCACTCGACCATCTTTCAGGCTAGCGTTGCGCAACCGTTTGATGCCTTGCCAGCAGTGGTCTTGCAGCGCCTTGTGGTTGTGGGTGCGGTCCTGACGACTCAGGATCAGGATGTTGAAATAGGCACTCAACAGCCTGCTGCGAACGGCTTTCAAGTACTGCGGTGCCTCTTGTTCCATCTGCCGCTCCAGATTCTCGAGAATCGTCAGCACGTCAGCTCGTTTAGGCGAGAAGTCTGCAAGGATACTCTGCTCGCGCTGGCGGTAGCCATACAGTGAACGGTCCACCTTCACCACCGTGGCACATTTCATGAGCAAGGGATAGATGATGGCCAGGTCTTCATAGTATCGGCCCACGGGGTAGCGGATGTCGTTGAATAGCGACGAGCGGTACAACCGTCCCCACGCCGAGTGCGTGAGCTCATCCTGGTAAAAGATGGCCAACAGGGCATCACTCTGGCTATAGACGGTTGATCTGGGGCTGGGGTTTTCCGTCCACTCTGGTTCGGTACCCCAGAAGGGGGTGTAACCGCCCACAGCAATGTCGGCTTGATAACTCCGCATCGTGTCGAGCAGGATGGAAGTGGCTTCGGGGTGAAGCACATCATCACTGTCGACCATCATGACCAATTCGCCATGCATGGCATCCAGGCCGGTGTTGCGCGCAGCCGATAAACCTCCGTTGGGCTTGTGGAAGACGCGGATGCGTTCATCGCGTTCGGCCCAACGGTCACACAAGGCACCGCTGCCATCGGTACTCCCGTCGTCCACAACGATAATCTCGAGGCCTCTATAACTCTGGCACATGACACTCTCCAGGCATGCATCCAGATAAGCCTCCACATTGTAGACAGGAACAATAACCGATATCAGCGGCTCCATTTTTTACTATTATATATCTATTATCTAATATCTATTATCTATTATCTGAATATCTAATATCTAATATCTAATATCTAAATATCTAATATCTAATATCTAATATCTCTTATCTCTTATCTCTTATCTTTTATCTAAAATCACTTCACTTTCCACTCAAAGCCGTCCTTCGTGTCCTTGACCTCAAAGCCGAACTCGGCCAACTTGTCGCGGATCAGGTCGCTCGTCGCCCAGTCCTTCGCAGCCTTGGCGTTGCGGCGCATCTCCAGCAGCAGGTCAACGGCCTGGCGGTAAGGCTCCAGGTTCACGCTGTCGCCGCCCGCAGCATCGTCGCGGATGCCCAGCACGTCAAACAGGTAGGTCTGGAAAACGCTCTTCAGTTCGTCGATGTCGGCCTGGCTCAGCGTGGCGTTGCCGTCATTGGCCTGATTGATGACCTTGCAGGCATCAAACAGGGTGGCAATCACCGTCGGCGTGTTCAGGTCGTCGTTCATCGCGTCAGCGCAGCGTTGGCGGTAGTTGTCGAGCGTCAGCGACGACTGCGGCGCGGCAGTCAGGGCATTCAGGCGATGCCAACCGTCCAGGATGCGCTCCAGAGCCTTCTCGGCGGCCTGTAGGGCCTCGTTGCTGAAGTCCACCGTGCCACGGTAATGGGCCTGAAGGATAAAGAAGCGGATGGTCATCGGCGTGTAAGCCTGGGTCAGCGCGGGGTGCTCACCCGTGAAGAACTGCTCCAGGGTGATGAAGTTGCCCAGCGACTTGCCCATCTTCTGACCGTTGATGGTGATCATGTTGTTGTGCATCCAGTAGTGCACCATCTCGTCACCCTGGCTCGCGACAGCCTGAGCAATCTCGCACTCGTGGTGCGGGAACACCAGGTCCATGCCGCCGCCGTGGATGTCGAAGTGCTTGCCCAGGTACTTGCGGCCCATGGCGGTGCACTCGCAGTGCCAACCGGGAAAACCGTCGCTCCACGGCGACGGCCACCGCATGATGTGCTCGGGCTGAGCCTTCTTCCACAGCGCAAAGTCGGCCTGGTTGTGCTTCTCGCCAACACCATCCAACTCACGGCTGGCATTCAAGATGTCCTCGAGGTTCCGGCCCGACAGTTTGCCGTATTGGTGGTCGCGGTTATAGGCCTCGATGTCAAAGTAGATGCTGCCGTTGCTCTCATAGGCATAGCCGTTTTCCATGATCTGCTTCACCAGTTCCTCTTGCTCGATGATGTGGCCCGTGGCCTGTGGCTCGATGCTGGGAGGCAGCACGTTCAAGGCCTGCATCGCAGCATGGTAGCGGTTGATGTAGTACTGTGCCACCTCCATGGGCTCCAGTTGCTCCAGACGGGCCTTCTTGGCCACCTTGTCCTCGCCTTCGTCGGCATCATGCTCCAGGTGACCCACGTCGGTGATGTTGCGCACATAGCGCACCTTGTAGCCCAGCTGTTGCAGGTAGCGGAACAGCACGTCAAACGTGATGGCTGGCCGCGTGTGACCCAGGTGAGGGTCGCCATAGACCGTCGGGCCGCAGACGTACATGCCCACCATCGGCTCGCTCAAGGGAACAAAATGCTCCTTGCGCCTGGTGAGGGTATTGTAAATGAACAGCGGATGTTCCATTTTTTATACTCATGTTTAGAGATATAAAGATACAGGTATCTCTAATATCTAATATCTATTATCTAATATCTTTTATCTCTTATCTCTTATCTCCTCACGCTTGTCCCTTGGGCAGGGGAAAATCCATGATGTTGCTGTTGCCGCCGGCAGGACGGTTGATCTTGATCTCCCCGAAGTTGCTCTCATAGCGGCGGATGTTGTCCTGCAGCGCCAGCATCAGCTCCTTGGCGTGCTGGGGAGCCATGATGATGCGGCTCTGAACGCGGGCCTGAGGCATGTTGGGACCGCGCAGGATCATATCGATGAAGAAGTCGTTGGGACCATGGGCAATCATTGCCATGTTGGCATAGCGGCCCTGTAACTCTTCTTTGGGAATTTCAATCTTGATTTGCTGTTGGTTCTGATTTTCGTTTGCCATAATGTAAATATGTGTTTAAAAGTTGATTATTTTGAAAAATCGTAATACTTGGTCTCGGGAAAAGTCACGTCGTTCACCCACACCCGCAGGCATTTGAAACTGTCCTTTTTCCACAAGGCACCCACATTGAACGACGCATAGCAGTCGCGCCAAAAGGTACCTTGCTGGCCCATCAGGTCATGCATCAGGTAGCTGTCCACTGTGTCCTGCTCGATGGTCTTGCGGTCAACAACCAGCATGAGGGTGCGCGCATGATTTGTGAATTCCACCTGGCAGTGCAGGTTGATGAACTCGCCAGTCCGCCACAGGCTGCGCAGTTTCACCTCGTGCCGCGGCAGGCTGTCGGGCGACGTGCTCGACACGCGCAGCGAGTCGCTGATGATGCCGCTGCAGCCAAACACGTCGATGTCGCGCATGGCTCCTACTCGGGTGTCGGCAAAGTCATAGCGCAGCAACACCCGATCGTTGACCTTGGCATCCTTGCTCACGTCAACAGTGGATTGCAACTTCACCGACGATGAGTCGCCGTGACCGATGTACTCAAACACCGCTCCGGTGCCGTTCTGGCCCAGGTAGGTCACGATGTCATAGCGGTAGTCAGTATACGCGCGGTCGATGTCCTCCTGCTTGTCGCACGAGGCGGCGGCAAGCAGCAGGGTCAGCAGCAGTATCGGCAGGTGTCGCAGTGGCGTTTTCATCTTGGTGTCATGGGTTTACGGATGGTTTGGTCTACGATCAGGCCGTCACGCATGTGCAGCGTGCGGTCAGCCTGGGCGGCAAGGCCCTCATCGTGCGTGACTATAATAAAGGTCTGTCCCAACTCCTCGCGCAACTCAAAGAACAGCCGGTGCAGTTCCTCCTTGTTCTGACTGTCAAGGCTGCCCGACGGCTCGTCGGCAAGGATCACCTTGGGATTGTTGATCAAGGCGCGGGCAACGGCCACACGCTGGCACTCGCCGCCGCTCAACTGAGCGGGCTTGTGGCTCAGGCGGTCGCCCAGGTGCATGCGTCCCAGCAACTTGCGGGCACGCTCCATCGACTCGTTGCGGTTGTCGCCGCCCAGTAGCGCGGGAATGGCGACATTCTCAACCATGGTGAACTCGGGTAGCAACTGATGGAACTGAAACACAAAGCCGATGTTGCGGTTGCGGAAGTGTGCCAGCTCCTTGTCCCTCAGGCCCAACACGTCCTTGCCGTCGTAGCGCACCTCACCCCCCTGTGGCTTGTCAAGCGTGCCGATAATCTGCAGCAGCGTCGTCTTGCCGGCTCCGCTGGGACCCACAATCGACACGATCTCGCCCTGCGAGATGTCGAGATCGACACCACGCAGCACCTCCAGGTCGCCATATCTCTTGACTATGTTTCGCGCCTCAATCATCATTCGTGATTTTTTTAATAACTTGCAAAAGTAGCAAAGATTTATCAAATTCGTGGCCAAAATGCCCAAGAATTGTTGCACAGCTTGATTTTGATGCCTAAATTTGCGGCAATAGAACAATTATAGGGATCGTTGATGATAAAAAAGTTATTGATAGTGGCGATGATGGCCTTGACTCTGATGGCCTGCGACGACGACGGCAAGTTTGAGGTTCAGGGCGATGTCGTGGTTTACAGTTACTGGACCTTCTCCTTCGGGCCCGTGCGGGATACGCTGCCTGGCGCCGACCCTGCCACCTTCAAGCCCGTCAACTCATGGCTGGGCCATGACAGCGAGCGCGCCTATTTCAAGGATCGTCTCATCACTGGGGCCGATGTGGCGACGCTGCAACCCAAGCGCTATCCGCTCTCACACGACGACAACGACTACTACTATATGCACGTGCCACTGCACGTGGCCGATGTGCAGTCGTTCAAGACGCTCAAGTGGTTTGAGGACGACCTCTGGGCCATCGACTCGCGTTATGCCTACTTTGACTCGACGCGCATCGACGGGGTTGACCTCTCCTCGTTCAAGGTCATCGACATGGCCATGGCACGAGACAATAAACGTGTTTATTACTTTGGCAAGGTGCTGCCCGACGCCGATCCCGCCTCTTTTGAGCAAATCGGCTCCTCGGCCTATTACCGTGACAAGGCCCACATCTGGTGCGGCAGCGACCTGCTGCAGGATGTCGACTACGACTCGTTTGAGGTCGACGACAATTTCAGTGCCCACGACAAGCGCGGCTCCTTCTACCTTGAGCGACGCGACACCGTCCCCGTGGAGGAGCCCGTGGAGGTTCCCGTGGAATAAAACCCATAAAATTTATCGAAAATGGCTGCACAATGCATTGCGCAGTCATTTTTTTTACTACTTTTGCAGCCGATTTATGAACCACAGTGGAAAAATTTGGCTGCTTGCAACCACTTGAAAAAATGCTAAAACTGCGATAATCAATATCTTTATCGAATTCCTTTTAGCGTTCATTTCCACAAAAAATGATTTTTTGTAACAATGAACAGTAAGAATTATTTATTCACGTCCGAGAGTGTCTCCGAGGGGCACCCCGACAAGGTCGCAGACCAGATCAGCGACGCCATCCTCGACAAGTTCCTCGCCTTTGACCCACATGCTCATGTGGCCTGCGAGACGCTGGTGACAACGGGACAGGTCGTCATCTCTGGTGAGGTGACCACCAATGTCTACATCGACCTGCAGCGCACCGCGCGCGAGGTGATCAACAGGATTGGTTACACCAAGAGTGAATACCAGTTTGACGGCAACTCATGCGGTATACTCAACAGTGTGCACGAGCAGAGTGGCGACATCAAGCAGGGTGTTGATAACGCCGAGGATAACCGTGAGGACCAGGGTGCCGGCGACCAGGGCATGATGTTCGGCTATGCATGCAACGAGACACCTAACTACATGCCGTTGACACTTGATTTGGCCCATGCCCTCATGCGTGAACTGGCCGACATACGCCACAACCACCTGGAGCTCATGCCTTACCTGCGTCCCGACAGCAAGGCTCAGGTAACTGTCGAGTACGACGGCAACACACGCCGCCCAGTGCACATCCACACCATCGTGGTGAGTACACAGCACGACGAGGACGTGGACCAGAAACGCATTGCACGTGATGTTCACGAGATACTGATTCCCAGAACTCTGGCCCACTACAGCAACGACATCAAGGCACTCTATGACGACAAGACCGAGGAATTTGTCAATCCCACGGGTAAGTTCGTCATTGGCGGACCTCACGGTGATACGGGACTCACGGGACGCAAAATCATCGTGGACACCTACGGTGGACGCGGGGCTCACGGTGGTGGTGCCTTCAGTGGCAAGGATCCCAGTAAGGTGGACCGCAGTGCCGCCTATGCCTGCCGTCACATCGCCAAGAACGTCGTGGCTGCCGGCATCGCCGACGAGGTGCTGGTCCAAGTGGCCTATGCCATTGGCCGTGCCGAGCCCGTCAGCTTCTACATCAACACCTATGGCACAAACCATGTGAACATGAGCGATGCCGAGATTGCCGACATCCTCAAGAAAATGTTCGACCTGCGGCCCGCCGCCATCATCAGGGACTTGAAACTGCTCAATCCCATCTATACCGAGGCGGCCGCCTATGGTCACATGGGCCGCAAGTATGAGTTAAAAGTAAAAAGGTTTGAATCCTTGTATAACGAGACCAAGGAAGTGGAGGTTGAACTGTTCACTTGGGAAAAGCTCAACCGCACCGAAATGCTCCGCGCCACCTTCGGCCTCAACTAAAGTGGAATAGTCCCCTTATTTCATTCTATAGCAACGGGCTGCCCATGGGCAGCCCGTTGTGTTAAAGGATAGAACCAGCCGTTTACTTGGCCTTCATGGCCTCCTTGATCTTGGCCTCGAGTTCCTCGGCCAGTTCGGGGTTGTCAAGCACCATCTGCTTGGCGGCGTCGCGGCCTTGACCCAACTTGGTTCCCTCATAGGAGAACCAGGCTCCGCTCTTCTTGACGATGCCGAACTCAACGCCCAGGTCGATGATCTCGCCGGACTTGCTGATGCCCTCGCCAAAGCGGATTTCAAACTCGGTCTTGCGGAAGGGGGGAGCCACCTTGTTCTTCACAACTTTCACGCGCGTGAGGCTGCCGGTCACCTGGTCGCCGTCCTTGATCTGGCCCACGCGGCGGATGTCAAGGCGCACGCTGCTGTAGAACTTCAATGCGTTGCCGCCGGTCGTCGTCTCGGGGTTGCCGAACATCACGCCCAACTTCTCGCGCAACTGGTTGATGAAGATGCAGCACGTGTTGGTGCGGCTGATGGTGGCCGTGAGTTTCCTCAGCGCCTGGCTCATCAGGCGAGCCTGCAAGCCCATCTTGCTCTCACCCATCTCGCCCTCGATCTCGGCCTTGGGCGTCAATGCTGCCACGCTATCGATAACGATGATGTCGATGGCACTGCTGCGGATGAGTTGGTCGGCAATCTCCAGGGCCTGTTCGCCGTTGTCGGGCTGCGAAATCCACAGGTTGTTCACGTCAACGCCCAGCGACTCGGCATAGAAGCGGTCAAAGGCGTGCTCGGCATCGATGATGGCGGCGATGCCTCCCATCTTCTGCGCCTCGGCAATGGCGTGGATCGCCAGCGTGGTCTTGCCCGACGACTCGGGACCGTAGATCTCAATGATGCGGCCGCGCGGATAACCGCCCACGCCCAGGGCGTTGTCCAGGCCGATGGAGCCGGTGGGGATGACCTCGATGTCCTCGATGTGGTCGTCGCCCAATTTCATGATCGACCCGCTGCCAAAGGTCTTGCCTATCTTGTCCATTGCCACCTGCAGGGCTTTGAGTTTCTCGGGCGAAACCTCCTTGCGCTGCGGCTGGTTCATTTCCTCTTGGTTGATGATTTCTTCTGCCATAACTTTAGTTTTGATATTGTAATAATATGTATTGTTGATTTTGTCGCAAAGATAATACATTTTTCTCTATTTGCCAACATGCAGCAACGGCCAATTAGTGAAATGAGGTGGGAAAGCTGATGCCCTTCGTTCAATTAGCCTAATTCGTAGTTTCAACAAGAGGTCAATGCTCCAAGATGATGTCAATGATAAAATTGATGTCGGCGATGGTCACCTCGCTATCGCCATTCTGGTCGCTGGCAGCCGACGGTGAGTCGGAAAGCAGGTCGTTGATGACACAGTTCACGTCAGCCATGTTGACCTCACCATCGTGGTTGACGTCGCCAGTGGCATTGTGCGGGCGGGCGAACACGTGCTCGTCAAGGTAGCTCATGCGGCGCCTGATCCAGTCTTCAACATACGACATCTCGGCACTCAGGTCAAGGGTGTGACCGTTAAGATCACTGTCACCGCTCCAACGCGCCTCCTCGCGTGCTGCCGCCCCGCAATCCTCCAGATCGTCTATCGTCCGCTGGAAACGGAAAACCAGGCTATCGGTGTCCAACCAAGTCTGGCGCAGTTGCCAGTAGCGGTCGATGACCTCGGCATGATGCCGTCTCGACAGATTGAACATGCCATACATGGGCATGTGCGCAATCCAGTCGACGGGACGCTCGGGATCAACTTGGACTGATGAATGCAATGCACCGGTCGAGAAGTCAAGGTCCCACGGGGTCATCACCAGACGTGGATGATGCTCCTTGTCGTGGTTGCTGTAGTACATGTTCTTGGTCTCATTGTCCAGAGCCTGTATCACCACGATGAAAATGAAGTAGTCCTCCATCACTGGCATGTCAAAGTAGTAGTCCAGAGTGTCGCCCTCAAGGTCCCACAAGCCCATGTGGTCGATGCGGCGCACCAGCTCGGTGGCATCAAACAGGGTACTCCAGTCGGTAGGGTGGATCTCTTCAAAGTCGGGGTACTCGACCTCGATGCCGTCCCATGTCGCGCTGTCGTTGCTCCACAAGGCAGGTACCGACATCGTAGCCGTGCGACACCAGTGCTTTACATACCACATCTGGCCGTGGAACACATTGTCGATGCTGTCATGCTTCACAAGCTTGAGCTGCTTGCGGTCGATAGGCTCGGTCAGGTTATAGATGCCCTCGTACGCGCCATTCAGCACCACTTCTACAAGGCGGCCGCGGCTGCCGTTCACAGCTTTGGACTCTTCGGCAGCATACCACACGGGGCGGGACATGTCAAGCCACAGGTCGGTGCACACGCGGTTGCGCACACGCAGCCGGTCCACCTGACCGCCGTCAAGTTTCCAGTGATTGTCCTTGCGCAGTCCCAAGAAACTTCGGTCCTTCTTACTGCGGTCCTCGTTCAGGAACTTGATGTGGTAATTGCGCTTGTGTCGGTTGGGGTGGCTCGAGTGGTTGCCACGCCACTTGAGTTTGGCAAGCATGCCGCGCTTGCCGGTCCCGTCGGCGGTGTTGAGGCTTACTCTGCCCTCAGCATACTCGGAGCCGAAGTCACCCTCCACCTCCATCACCGGTAGCCAAGTGAACGTGAACTGGCCTTCTAAGGGCATGCCGTCATGGCTGGCGGTGAATGGGTATAGCTTGCCGCCGCTGATGTCCTCAAGCGGGACTATTGCACCTCCTGCCGCATCATGGCCGTTGACGGTCAAGACCTGCCAAGCGCTGTCGCCAACAACTGTCGTCTCCCAAGTCGTGCCAAAGCGTTCACGAGGGACGCTGCATAGCCATGTGTCGCTGAGCTTATCATGCACGGCACGGTATCCGCCCACGCTGAGTCCCTGCCCACTCATCGCGGGTGTGATAGCAATGACAAGCACAAACAGGATAACTAGGAACCTTATGGTGTGTGAATAGCGCATGAACTACAAAATTACATCTTTTTCTCCACACCATCGCCTTCTTTCTTCAACTTTTTGTTTTTTTCGACGCGACGATGAATTTTTGCTTTATCAAAGGATTGGTAGATGAAAAATAATGCCTACCTTTGTCAAATTTTAGTAACGAGGAAAAACTTTCATTATTAACTCTTTAATTCTTTCATTGCAATGAGGAAAATTTTTACGTTATTCACCTTGTGCTTGCTGGCATCCTTTGCCTGGGGACAGACAACCATCGAGTTCGTCCCTGGTGATCCTGCCGGTACTAACACTTCAGTCACTGGTCCTGATGAGATGACCAAGGGCGGTATTACCGTGAAGACGACCAGCGGTGCTTTTAATGCGGCCCAGTATCGTTTCGGTAAGAACGCAACCACCACGATCACCTCAACGATTGGTAACATTACCAAGATTGAGTTCACCTGCGAATCGGGCAATCCTGCATCTGGTTTCGATGAGGGGCAGGGTATTGTTCTTGACGGCAAAGACGGCACTTGGAGCGGCAATGCGAGCGAGATTACCCTCACGTCCAACGTGAAGCAAGTGCGCGCCACCAAGATTGTTTTCACCGTTGGTGGTAACGGCTTGGCTAATCCCAGCATCAAGCCCGCAGCAGGCACCTATTACAATCCCATTGAGGTGACCATTACTTGCGGTACCAGTGGTGCAGCCATCTACTACACCACCAATGGCAACGAGCCCACCACCAGCTCCACTAGGTACACTGCTCCCTTCACACTGAGCAGCAACACCACCGTCAAGGCCATCTCGGCCAAGGACGGAAAGACCAGCGACGTGGTTTCCGCTGTCTACGTGTTCGCCTCGGCAACGCCCGTGGCCAACATCCGCGAGTTCCAGCAGGTGCCCGACGAGACCGTCGTTGTGTTCACCAACCCCGTCAATGCGCTTGCACAGAGCGGCCAGCGCATGTTTGTCATGGACGACACGGGTTATGCCTTGTTCTATGGCGACTGCGGACAGACCTACGTTAACGGTGATGTGATTCCCGCTGGCTTCGTGGGCCTCAAGACAACCTATGACGGCGAGCCCGAACTCAAGGACCTCGAGAATTTCCAGCCCAAGTCAGGCAACAGCCCCATCGCTGCCGAGGTCATCACCACCTCGCAGGTGAGCGCCAACCTGTTCGGCCATCTCGTGCGTCTCAACAATGTCACCTTCACTAAGGACGGCCGCATCGTGACCGACGCTTCGGGCACTGCACCCTACTACTGCAACATGAATGTCAAGGAAGCCGACCTCGAGGAGGGCGTGACCTATGAGTACATCGAGGCTATCGTTGGCTCCTATGGCCGCGAGAACACCGTTTATCAACTCCTTCCCACCTTCTTGAAGAAGAATGCCCCTGGTCCCAATCCCGGTGAGGGCTATGCCTTGTGCGAACTTGGTGATGTTGAGGACAATACCACCGTCACCATCAAGAACGACGCCATCGTCCTGGGACAGTCAGGACAGTATCTGTATCTCAAGGATACCGACTGTGGATACGGCCTCATGTATGGTAACTGTGGACAGACCTACGACATCGGTGATGTGATTCCCGCTGGCTACGGCGGCACCAAGACCACTTGGGATGGCGAGCCCGAACTCAAGAACCTCACCGGTTTCCAGGCTGCCACAACCGAGGTTTGGGCCTCATTGAACGCCGACGAGATTTCTCCCGCTCAAGTAGGTCACGAGATTTGGGGACACTTCGTTGTCTTGAGGCAAGTCATCATTAACACTGATGCCAAGACTCTGAATAAGGGTGCTGAAAGTTGCCCCTACTATCCCGACAGGTTCGGTATCCCCATGCCCACCGATGGCCAGCCTCATGACGTGTGGGGCATTGTGGCATCCTATGGCAAGGCTCCTAATACCGTCTATCAGATTCTGCCTCTGTCTATCGACGTGAAACCTAAGCGCAAGGACCAGGTAGTGCTTTATGTTGAGTGCCTGCAGGATCTTTACGCCCTCAACAAGGGCCAGGTGGCTACATTCACCATGCCGCTGACGGCTATCTATCAGAGCAAGGAGAAGAAGGACCTCTACATCATCGACTCCTGCGGTGAGCATGGCCTCGTCTATGGCGATGTTGACGGCGTGTTCGAGAATGGTGACATCATCAACGATGCTAAGGCAAGCTGGACCACCTATAACAACAACTACCAGTTGACACCGGTTGCCAATACCTTCATTCCCGCTGGTAAAACCTCTCCCATCAAGCCCGAGGAGATGCCCATCGAGGAAATCTCACAGGATCAGGTTCACCACTACTTCGCTTTCAACGATGTGACTGTTATCGTCAAGGAAGAGGATGGCAAAACCAACTACTACCTCGTTGACGAGACCGGCGAGATGATGCTCTTCGACCGCTACAGCGTTGGCCTGAGCGAACTTGACCTGAGCAAGAGGTATGACGTCAAGGCCTTCCTGACCGTTTACAAGACCATGATGGAACTCTATCCCACCGAGATCAAGGAGCACGGCGGTGTCGACCCCATCATGGAGCGCTATGACGTGAACAAGGATGGCGAGATCAATATCGCCGATGTCAATACCCTCATCGACTACATCCTCTCCGGCAGCGGCACGCACGACTGCAACCTCGATGGCGAGATGGGCATTGCCGACATCAACGACCTGATCAACTACATCCTCAACAACTAATGAAACCCGAAGGCCGCAACAGTCTATTCAATCACGGGACTTGATTGCGCCTGCTACCATGGAGGTCCACATACTTACCATACGTGTCTGTGGACCTCCATTTTTTTAAATTTCTAGTCTCGCCATCAGCGCGAGGCTTCAAGTTCTGGCAATCTCACAACTTGAATAAAAAAGGATTTAAGTATTCATGTTTTTAAATTGATTTGACGATGAAAAAAATTATTATTCTCCTGTCCTTGCTCTTGTTGTCTTCAACGGCTTGGGCCTTGAAGGTCATTACCTTCGAGACACAGCCAGGTGCCTATCTCACCGTGATTCCATTGAATTTCTGTCAAGATGGCGTTACTCTCTCGGTCTACGGCACTGCAGCCCCTCCAGGCTACTCCTATTACAATAATGTCTCGTCCTTTGTCTCCACCTCCCAGGGAACCATCATCAGTATCAAGTTGGAGAATCCAACCTGTCCCTTTGTGTTCTTTGTTGAGCCTAATGGTTCTGACCGCATGGAGGGACGTTCCTGGAGCGGTGAAGCCCAGCAGGTTTACTTTGAACCATTAGCGAGTCGCGGCAACACCGGCAGGGTGATTGTCACGATAGACGAGGAAAATGACTTTGAGCCCACCGACTACCAACAGCTGATTACCATCTACCAGAATGGTCTCTACAATTATTGCAAGACGCTAAATGACAAGTCTGTATTGCTCTATGGCAATCTGGGCAATACCTTTGTCAACGGGGATACTATCACGGGCTATGCCCAAATGCAATTCAATGCCGGGTATGCCTTCCTGTCTTCGCAAGGCTGGTGGCGGATCGTCGGTCATGGCACCGCAGTGAAGCCCGTCGAGGTGCACATCGAGGATCTCACCGCCGACAAGGTCCATCAGTACCTCAGCTTCAGGAACGTGACCATGGACCAGTGGGTTATCTCCGACAAGACAGGCACCCTCAAGTTATTCAACATGTTTGACATTCAGGTCACTTCTCAAGCCGAACCCGACGTTGTGGTTGAGGTGAACATTGCAACAATCAATGCCTTGATTGACGCGATTCTCACGGGTAATGTCCATGTGGAACCGTCACAATTATTTTACTATTGCGTCGAGGGCTTCTTGAGTATTCACAATGGAGAGATTGAACTCATTCCCACTCGCATTCACAGGCAAGGTCGCTACATGAGTGATGACATCAACGGCGACGGCGAGGTCACTGTGAGCGATGTCAACGCGCTTATCGACTTCATCCTCAACCGGGACTCGTAAGATTCTCAGTCACTACCGCCCAATTCGTCTAATCCGCCGACAGAAAGAAGAAAGGGGATGCCAATTAGTATAATTCGTCTAATTCATAGCTTTAATTAAGGGGTTACTTGAACAGGCGCCCGATGACGGGCAGTTTGGACAGCATCGGCGCCAGGTGCTCCTTGCGGTAGATGAAACCCACAAACAGCAACAGTAGCACCGTGCGGTAGGCAAGCGCGAGCCACATGTTCTCCACCGGCAGCATCATCGCCGCAAACAGCACGCCCGCCACCACAACATAGAGCAGGATGTCGCGCAGCGGATACTTGATGGGGTAGTAGCGCTGTCCCACCAGGTAACTCAGCACCATTGCTGTGCCATAGCCCGCAAAGCCTCCCCACGCGCACGCCATGTAGCCGCACTTGGGCACAAACAGCACGTTGACCAGGATGAGAACAGCACACCCGATGCCCGAGAACCACGCTCCCCAGATGGTCTTGTCAATCAGCTTGTACCAGAACGACAGGTTAAAGTAGATGCCCATCATGATCTCGGCAGCCATCACGATGGGAACAACCTTCAGGCCCGACCAGTAGTCGGGAGCGATGATGTACTTGAACACGTCGATCCATGCCATCACGGCCAGGAACGCCAGCAGCGTGAAGATGATGAAGTAGCGCATCGCCTGCGCATAGGTCTCGCGGTTGTCCTTGTCCTTGCTCTTGCCGAACACAAACGGCTCGTAGGCATAGCGGAAGGCCTGTGTGATCAGGGCCATGATCATGGCAATCTTCACCGCCGCGCCATAGATGCCCAACTGCGACTGCATGTCCACGTGGTCGCCATAGATCTTGGGGAACATCATCTTGTCGAACGTCTGGTTCAGGATGCCCGCGATGCCCAATATCAGGATGGGCCAGGCATACTTGAGCATGCGCTTCAACAGCGACCAGTCAAACTTGTAGCGGATGCCCGTCAACTCCTTCCAGAAGAAGAACGTCACCAGGCCTGTGCATGCCAGGTTGATGTAGAAGGCATAGCCCACACCCACCGTCGGGTCATAGATGTGGCCGATCGCCTCGGGGTGGCTCTTGTATAACGCCGGCAGTGCGACGAAGTAGAGCAGGTTCAACCCGATGTTCAGGAAGATGAACAGCAACTTCAATGCGGCAAACTTGATGGGGCGCCGCTGGTAGCGCAGATAGGCAAACGGGATGCACTGGAACGCATCGAGAGCCACCACGACAGCCATCGTCCACACATACTCGGGATGCGCGCTGTACCCCATCCAACCGCTGATGCCCGGCAAGAACGCCAGCACCAGCAGCACAAACAGCAGCGAGGTCGTCCCAACACTCATCAGCGTCGTGCTATAGACCGTCTTGGGATCCTCGCCCTCCTTGTTGGCGTAGCGGAAGAACGTCGTCTCCATGCCATAGGTCAAGATGACCAGCAGCAGCGCCGTGTAGGCATACACATTGGTGATCACGCCATAGCCGCCCGACGCGGCCGACATTTTGGCGGTATATAGCGGCACGAGCAGGTAGTTCAGGAATCTCCCGATGATACTGCTCAGCCCATAGATGGCAGTATCCTTTGCCAGTGATTTTAAATTAGCCATTGCAATTCCCCATTGTAATATAGTCACTATAGATACTATAGTCACTATAGGTACTATAACTATTATACTATTATTATCTTAAAAAATGCTTCCCACCTCGCCGGGGCGTTCGCGCTTCAGGTGGTTATAGGCCAGCATCGTGGCCTCGCGGCCTCGCGGCGTGCGGTTGATGAAGCCCTCCTTGATCAGGTAAGGCTCATATACCTCCTCGATGGTGCCCGGGTCCTCGTTCATCGCAGTGGCGATGGTGTTCAGGCCCACAGGGCCGCCGCCAAACTTGTCGATGATGGTCAGCAGGATCTTGTTGTCTATCTCGTCGAGACCATACT
>ERZ842401.1282-NODE-1282-length-36341-cov-13.511189_pt1 | contig 36341 bp, 18 predicted proteins | sample MGYA00521270_ERZ842401 | MGnify/ENA primary metagenome ERZ842401 (study PRJEB31892, sample SAMEA3878208) | bioreactor metagenome | biome: Moose rumen | place: Sweden | collected 2011-10 | study: EMG produced TPA metagenomics assembly of the PRJEB12797 data set...
GGCCAAAGAAAGCACCAAGGACGAGATTTTCTGCGTGTGGACGCAGATTGCGCAGCGCTTCGCTGACAAGGGCGACTGGCTGGTGATGGAGTCGTTCAACGAAATCCAGGACGGGGGATGGGGATGGAGCACCGCCTTCCGGGACAATCCACAGGCCCAGTATGACATCCTGAACAGCTGGAACCAGGTCTTCGTGGACGCGGTGCGCGCCACCGGCGGAAACAACGCCACTCGCGCTCTCGGCATTCCCGGTTACGCCGCAAGTCCCGGCTTTACCATTGCCGGCCTCGTGCTTCCCTCCGACTATACCACCGGAAACCGCCTCATTGTGGCCGTGCACGACTATGATCCGTACAATTACACCCTTGCCGACCCGCTGGTGCGCCAGTGGGGCCATACGGCCGATGCCGACAAGCGCTGCAGCGACACTGACGAGAAGAACATCACCGACGTGTTCGACGCCCTCAAGGCCGCCTATCAGGACAAGGACATTCCGGTGTATCTGGGTGAAATGGGCTGCTCGCGCCACACGGCGGCCGACATGCCTTATCAGCTCTATTACATGGAGTATTTCTGCAAGGCCGCCGCGGACTACAGGCTTCCGATGTATGTGTGGGACAACGGCGCCGTGGGCACGGGCTCGGAGACGCACGCCTACATCGACCACGGGACGGGCGCGATCGTGGACGATACGGCGCGGCAGCTGATTGAGAAGATGGTGAAGGCCGTCACCACCACCGACGCAGCCTACACCCTTGAAAGCGTTTACAACAGCGCTCCTTAACGTACGTTACAATAATTACCTGCATCACTTTCCCTGCCGTCGCCCGTTGGGCGACCCCTCCCATCGCAAGCGATGGGCCCCTCCCTCTTATGGAGCCGAGGGTGGCTACAGGCGATGAAAGTGATGCAGGTAATTATTTTACCCAAGTTTCACAAATGCGAAACAACCCCTTTCCGGAGCCGTAAGGCGACCAAGTCCTTCCCGTTGGGGAAGGATTTAGGATGGGGAATATGGAAAAATGTGCGCGGGCCTTTACGCCTGAAAAACTGCCACACGAGCCGGCAGGACGGCGAAAAGGACTTGCAAAACTTTTTTAGCGGTAGCCGAACTGGATACGGTCGGGGGAGTCGATGATTTTCCGGGCGCGTACTTTGTCGAAGGGGACGGGGCCGGTCACGAATTCGGGGACGTTGTATGAACGGAAGAGGTCCCCGTAGTAGTTTTCGGGATCTCTCTGGGGCAGCATGAAGGGCTTTCCCACGCTGCCGTCGGAAGCGAAGTGGGCGATGTAGAGGCGGGTGAACTGTCCGTCGTCCCTGCGGCTCGAGAAGACGAACCAGCGGGAATTGGAACTCCAGTTGTGGAAGCTGTCGGTGTCGTCGCTGTTGGCTTCGTCGAGGGGCCTCGTTTCGCCGGTTTCGAGATCCATCAGCCAGAGGTCGGCCTCGTGGTGCCAGATGGGGAAGGTGCCGTAGTCGCATACTGTGTACATGAGGTACCTGCCGTCGTACGAGGGCCTCGGGAAGGAGACGCTGAAGCCCTGCGAGGCGGCGTCCACGAGGATTTCGACGTCGCTTCCGGGCGTTCCCGTCCCGGGATCGAAACTCACCTTCATAAGGTTGTAGCGCGACTGGGGGAGTTCCCCCGGGATGGCGACCTTCACGGCGGCGGTGTAGTAAAGGGTGCGGCCGTCGGGCGAGAAGGCCGGGAAGGATTCCCATACTCCCTGCTGCCTGAGGGCGGGAACCGTTATCAGCTCGTTCTTTTCGGTGTCGTAGATCTGGAGGTCGGAGTCGAGGTCGAACACCTCGATGATCTTGTCCTGCCCGACGTGGAAGCCCTGGCGGGTGTTGTTCGTGGAATAGGCTATGTATCTGCCGCCGGGATGCCAGTAGGGGTAGACGCAGAAGCCGAGAGTGGAATCGGTCCTGGTGTTGTACGCCTTCATGCCGCCACCGCCGGTGAGGATGGTGGCGCCGTGGGCTCCGCGGATGTGGAGGCTCATCGCTCCGGGGTCGTTGTGGTTGAAACTGTGGCAGTTGACGCAGCCGTCGAACTGGGTGTTCTCGAGCAGGGCCCTCTGCCTGAACGATGAAAGCTCCCTTTCGTAGATGCCCATGGCGCTGTAGATTTCGTATCCGGGCTCGATGAGCCGGTAAGTGAGGCCGTAGTCGATTGCGTCTTCACAGACATATATCGGGAACGGTTTGAACGCCTTCCACTTATCGCCGAAGCGGGCTGACACCGCTACCGAAACGGAATCTCCCGAGGCTTTTGCGAGCAGGGCCGCCCAGCGCCCGGAGGGGAAACGCGTCGATTTTCCGCCGCGGCTTTTCAGGACAGCCGCGCCGTTGCATGCGGAGAGGGTGACCTCGAGGGCGTCGGCTCCGCGGAGCGTGAAATCGAGGGGTGCTATCCCCGAGGGGACCGTGACCCCGGTGTAGTCGGGGTAAATCGGCGGAAGTTCGTCGCAGGGGACGGCGCTGCCGGCTCCGGTGCTACAGGCCGCCAGCGTAAGGGCTGCCGTCAGAAGCGGAATGATTCTTTTCATCGCGTGACAGGTCTTTTTCGGAGAGGTATCTGTAATAGTAGTAGAACCAGTAAGTGTCGCCGTAGCCTTTCTGCATGTGATCGCGGCCCTTGTCCGACTGCAGGTCGGAGATGAATTCGCTCATTCGCCTTACGTTGGCGAGGCCTATGTAGGAAGGCAGGCCGTTGAAGTCGCTGTGGGTGAGGACCCAGCGCAGGAGAAGGGCCTCCTGGTAGGACTTGGGCATGACGGGGGCGTCGACCAGCGGGATGCATTGCACGAAGCGGTCGAGGTCTTTGCGGAGAAGGCACCAGGACATCAGGTACTCCAGGGCCATCTTGTTGGACGGGTTCTCGACCTTGAGCAGGCCGAGCATCGAGTCCATTTCGGTGTCGCTGAAGAGGAAGTCGTGCTCCTTCAGGCGGTATTCCCGGGCTGCGGCCAGCTCGGGCCTCTTTTCGAAAATGGTGCCTTCGTCGAGCAGGGCGAGGGTCTCCCGGGCCCAGCGGCGGTAGAAGGCGGCGTTGCAGAGGCTTCTGAGGTATTTGCGGGCCAGGGCAAGGTCGCCGTTCACTATGTTGGTCTCGGCGAGGCGCATGTAGCAGCGGGCGCTCTTCTGGAAATCGGGAATGGCCTCCTGGGCCTCGAAGGCGAAGCGCTGGGCGGTGTTCACCATGCCCAGATGCCAGAAAATCTCCCCCGTGGAAACCGGATTGGTGTAGTCGCCCCTGAAGCCGGGCAGGAGGCCTTCGGGACCGTTCTGGAAATAGCTGAACTGCGCATCCGGAAGGCGCCCGGTCTTCGCGAGGGCCAGGTTCAGGCACGACACGGTCTTTGGACCGTCGGGGTTGCGGGCGTCGGCCGTCTGCATGATGCGGTTCCACATCCGCATGCGGACCATGAAGTCGTAGCGCATCCATTCCTCCTTGGAGGCGTCCTCCGTGCGGAAGAGGGTGAAGACTCCGGCTGCGGCCACCAGAACGTATGCCGCGATGCCGGGGACGGGGCTTTTGCGCCCGCCTTCACGAAGCGACAAGAGCAGCGGCACGGCAGTCGAGAACGCCGCCAGCCACAGCAGGAAGGGTATCATGCTGTGATAGCGGAAGTAATGGATTCCGGTGAAAAACCGCAGCGGCGGGTAGGGAAACAGCCTGCTGGAAATAAGGGGACAGAGGACAAGGAGAGTGATGACGGCGGCGGCGAAGGGGAGCGCCCCTGCCTTTTTGGAAGCGGCTTCCCTGACGGCGGCCACCATGACGAAGATGACGGCGAGGGGCCCGCAGAGGAAATAGAGGACAGGCACCATGAGGGCCGCAAGCACGCGGCGGGGAGTGTCCTTGCGGACCTGGGAGCACAGGGCGGCACCCGCCAGGGAGAGCGCCACCGCCACGTCGGCTCCCGCCAGGGCGTTCTCGTCGCAGTGGAAGAGCAGCAGGAGGACGGCGGGAATGAAGCTGAGCGCGTACACCAGCAGGTTTCTCCCCTTGCAGACCGACCAGGTGAGCAGCTGCACGCCGCACAGCAGCAGGGCCATGACGAGGGCCCCGGCGGGTGCGTAGTAGAAGAACTGCGTGAGGAAGCGCCCCAGCCAGTCGGCGAAGCCCCCCGGGACGCAGGCGACCGAGGCGAAGTAGGCCCGGGTGCTTTCGAAGAGCTGGTACTGCTCCTGGAAATGAATGTGGTAGGGATAGCGGTACGCGAAGAAGCAGTAGATGCCGACGCCGGCGAGCACCGTCATCGCAACCGCTGAAACCTTTTGTGATGCAGACATCTGTATTTATTCAATAGATATTTACAAACTTACGAAAAAAAAGCGTAACTTAGTAAGCCAAGTAAAAAAACCAGATATACCATGACTGTCAGAATCCAAACCCTTTCGCTCTCCCTCGCCGCCCTTCTGCTTGCGGGATGCGGCCAGAAAGCCCCGACACCTGCCCTCGATACCCTCGCGAGCGCTTCCGACAGCGGAAGATTCCTTTTCGCCCACCAGGACGGCCTTTCTTACGGCAAGAACTGGAAAGTTGAAGATTATGCTGCCGACGACCTTTCCCGCAGCGACGTCAAAGATGTCTGCGGCCAGTACCCTGCAATGATAGGCTTCGACCTGGGCGGAATCGAGCTCGGAAACGGGGAGAATCTCGACGGCGTCCCCTTCGAGCTCATGCGCAGGGCCGCCCGCATCCATACCGGACGCGGAGGTCTCGTGACCTTCAGCTGGCATGCGCGCAATCCCGGGACAGGCGGTGACGCCTGGGACGTCTCCGACCCCGAAACCGTGGCTTCAGTGCTTGAGGGAGGGGAGAACCACGAAATGTTCCTGCAGTGGCTCGACAGGGTGGCGGAATTCCTCGGGAGCCTCGGGGTTCCCGTCATTTTCCGCCCCTGGCACGAAAACATCGGCAGCTGGTTCTGGTGGGGCGGAAGGCTCTGCACTCCCGAGCAGTACAAGGCCCTTTTCGCCCTCACCCGCGAGCGCCTGAAGGACGTGCCCGAAGTGGTGTGGGTGTATTCTCCCAACGGAGACGCCACCTGGGAGGAATACCTGGAGCGTTACCCCGGCGACGAAATGGTCGACATCCTCGGGTTCGACTCCTATATGTTCGGCTCCGACGCTGCCTTCATCGCCCAGGTGCAGACGGCCCTCAAGAACGTCAGCGCCTATGCCTCCGCCCACGGCAAGCTCTACTGCGTGGCGGAAACCGGCTTCGAGAGCATTCCCGAGCCCGACTGGTGGACGGAAACCCTGCTGAAGGCCGTGGAAGGCTACAATCCCTGCTACCTGCTTGTCTGGCGCAACGCCTGGGACAAGCCCACGCACTATTTCGCCCCCTTCGCCGGCAGCCCCGACAGCGAAAACTTCAAGAAATTCGCCGCAAGCGGCAGACCTGAACTTCTGAAAGCAAAATGAATCTGACCAACGTACCCCCGAAAGCCACCCTCAGCGAGAAAATAGGCTACGGCCTGGGTGACTTCTCCTCCAGCATGTTCTGGAAGATTTTCTCGTATTATCTTCCCATCTTCTATTCCGACGTGTTCGGGCTCAAGCCCCAGCATGCGGCGCTGCTCCTGCTCGTCACAAAACTCTACGACGCAATTTCCGACCCGGTGATGGGCATCATCGCCGACCGCACCCGTACAAAATGGGGCAAGTACCGCCCGTACCTGCTCTGGATAGCCCTCCCGTTCGCCGTGGTGGGCACTCTTTCGTTCTTCACCCCAGACGCCGGCTACACCTTCAAGCACGTGTACGCTTACGTCATGTACATCCTCATGATGACGGTCTACACGGCCATCAACGTGCCTTACGGCGCCATGCTGGGCGTGGTGACCGACGACCCCCGTGAAAAGAGCGTGTTCTCGTCGTTCAGGATGTTCTTCGCATACATCGGCAGCTTCCTTGCGATGGGCATCTTCGCCCTCTTCGAGAAGTCGGTTCAGGGCCGGCCCAATTCCGCCGGCCAGATAATGAAGGGAGTGGGCGACGCCGATCCCGCCTCGTGGACCTTCGTGGTGGCCATAGTGGCCGTGCTCTGCCTGCTGCTCTTCCTCGGCTGCTTCGCGCTCACCCGCGAGAGGGTGAAGACCGAAGAGAAGCCTGCCGGAAAGGCCTCGGTTGGCTCCGACCTCAAGGCCCTGCTCGGGAACGGCCCGTGGTGGCTGCTCCTCGGCGGCGGCATAGCCATCCTGCTGTTCAACTCCATCCGCGGCGGATCTGCCGCCTATTACTTCGCAAACATCCTGGGAACCAGCCCCATCCTCACCTGCGCCGTCTACCTGATGATAGGCGAGATCGCGCAGATGGCGGGCGTGCTGCTGGCTGTCCCCGTGAGCGACAGGATAGGCAAGAAAGGCACTTTCCTGAGCGTGCTGATTGCGGTTACGGTGCTGTCCGTGGTGGTGTGGTTCCTGCCGCAGACCACCGGAGGCTTCTGGGCCCTCATGGTGCTGCAGGTGCTCATCTGCGTAGCCATCGGCGTCAATTCCCCGATGCTCTGGAGCATGTTCGCCGACGTTGCCGACTATTCCGAGCTCAAGCACGGCACCGCTTCCACCGGCCTCATCTTCTCGTCGTCGAGCATGGCGCAGAAGTTCGGAGGCGCGCTGGGGGCCTTCCTGCTCATGCAGGTGCTGGCCTGGTGCGGCTATGACGCATCCCTTCAGACGCAGTCTCCGCAGACCCTCTCCGCAATCAGGGCCCTGATGAGCTGGATACCCTCCATCGGTTCCGGTCTCGGCATAGTGTGCCTGCTGCTGTATCCGCTCTCCACCGCGCGCATGAAAGAAATCCAGTCTGAACTTGAAACGAAACGAAATAAAAATGAGTAAACTTACGATCGTGGGAGCCCCGCTCCCCAACATTCCCTGGGAAGACCGTCCCGCCTCCTCGAAGGAGCCGCTCTGGAGGTATTCCAAAAATCCCATCATTCCCCGCGACCTCCTGCCCGACAGCAACAGCATCTTCAATTCGGCCGTGGTGCCTTTCGGAAAGGGTTTCGCCGGCGTTTTCCGCTGCGACGACAAGAACCGCCGCATGGCCATCCATGCCGGCTTTTCCGACGATGGAATCAAGTGGGACATCAATCCGGAAGTCATAAAGTTCGCGGACTCTCCTTCGCCCGAAGTGGGGGAGTGGGTGTACGGCTACGACCCGCGCGTGGCTTTCATCGAAGGCAAGTATTACGTAACCTGGTGCAACGGTTTCCACGGACCCACCATCGGGGCCGCATGGACCGAAGATTTCAAGACCTTCCACCAGATGGAGAATGCGTTCCTTCCCTATAACCGCAACGGAGTGCTCTTCCCCCGCAGGATAGGCGGGCGCTTCGCCATGCTTTCCCGTCCGTCCGACACCGGCCACACTGCTTTCGGAGACATTTTCTACTCCGAATCGCCCGATTTCGTGTACTGGGGCAGGCACCGCCACGTGATGTCTCCCGCCGCCTTCGAGACCAGCGCCTGGCAGTGCATGAAGATAGGCGCCGGCCCGGTTCCCATCGAAACTTCCGAAGGCTGGCTGCTCATCTTCCACGGCGTGCTGCTGTCGTGCAACGGCTATGTGTACTCCTTCGGGGCCGCCCTGCTCGACCTCGACGAGCCCTGGAAGGTGAAGGCCCGCAGCGGGCAGTATCTGCTGAATCCGCGCGAGCTTTACGAAATCGCGGGAGACGTGCCGAACGTCACCTTCCCGTGCGCCTCGCTGCACGATCCCGAAACCGGCAGGATAGCCGTCTACTATGGATGCGCCGACACCGTCACCGGTCTCTGCTTCGGATACATCCCCGAAATCGTCGACTTCGTCAAACGGACGAATATCCTCTGATTTCTCCGCATTTCCCCTGAACCGCGTCAGACAGAGTCCGGCGCGGTTTTTTCGGCGTTTGGCTGTCAAGTACTTGAGTTCACGCCAAAACCAGAAGTCTCGTCATTGCCGAATAAATACTGGTGAAATAATTACCTGCATCACTTTCCCTGCCGTCGCCCGTTGGGCGACCCCTCCCATCGCAAGCGATGGGCCCCTCCCTCTTATGATGCCGAGGGTGGCACAGGCGATGAAAGTGATGCAGGTAATTATTCAAATCTTAACAAGTATAAAAATAATCTGAAAAAATAAACCGGGGGTGTATCATTATATCTAAAATAGTGATAGATTTGCACCGCAAAAAAACAACCTTATACTTTATGCTACGTGAAGAAACTTTCCTCTACTACCTGTGAGTTGATCGATCTGGTCAACTCCGGTGCAGAATTGAAGGACTTGCTCGAAAAGTCCATCGCCAAGGCCAAGGCAACGAATCCCGACAAAGACACTAATCCTGCACAGAGTCTGGAAGAGTTTTACCGTTTCATCGAGTGGAGTCTCACCACTCTCCCGCGTTTCATCTTGAAGTTACCGACAGGTTCTTCGCTCTACGACCGTATCGACCAGGGCGTAGACTATTTGTATTTCCTTCTCGACCAGCCCCTCGAAGAACTGGAAGACAAGGGCTATTACTATCCTTCGCTGCAGTACCACGAACCCTTCCGTTCCTGGCTTTCGCGGTACAACAGGCAGTGGGGGGCATTCCTCTCCACTCCCGAGTCGTGGAAAAGCGGCTACGCCGAGGATTTCTTCACCGATCCCGAGTTCGGAGTGTGCCGGGAATGGTATGAGGATGCTTCCAACTGGAAGAGTTTCAACGATTTCTTTTCGCGCCGGCTCCGCAACCCCTCCCAGCGTCCGATAACGGCACCCTCCGACGGCTCGGTGGTATGCTCTCCGGTGGACGGCTGGCCCCAGGGCGTCTGGAGCATAGACGGCGACGGCTACATAGACAGCGGCGTGCTTCTCAAAAGCCGCGAGTTCGACAGCGTGGCGAATCTCCTCGGGCCCGACAGCAAGTACGGCGGGGAGTTTGCCGGAGGCACCCTCACCCATGTCTTCCTCGACGTGAACGACTATCACCGCTATCATTTCCCCATAGGAGGCAAAATCTTGGAGATGAACAGGATAGAAGGTGCCAACGGGGGAGGCGGGGTGTACCGTTGGAATCCAGAAGCGAGGCGCTACTGGCTCGACAGCCGCACCCCGAACTGGGAATCCGTCGAAACCCGCGCCTGCGTGGTGCTCGACACCGAGGCGGGCAAGGTGGCTCTGCTTCCCATAGGCATGTCGCAGATCTGCTCCGTCAATTTCGCGGAAGGCCTCAGGGTGGGCGACACCGTGGCCAAGGGCCAGGAGATGGGCTATTTCCTCTTCGGAGGCTCCGACCTCGTGATGGTCTTCCAGAAATCTGCAGCTTTAACCCTCACGGCCGACACCTCCGCGCATATAATGCTCGGAGAAAAGCTGGGGGAACTTGCGCTTTAGGAGCCTTTACAGCAGATAATCCTTGCCGTGGTCCGCGAGGCGGACCAGCAGCTCCCCGAACAGGGTGTTCGCCCAGGCGAACCAGGGACGGGTGAATTTCGACGCGTCGTCTTTCTCGAAGCTCTCGTGGATGAATCCGGTGCCGGCATCGGTGTCCCTGAGCTGTCTCAGGCAGTCTTTTATCTCCTTGTCGAACTCCTTGCAGGAAGGACCTTCGGCCTCCGAAAGGTTCATGGCGGTGAAGGCCTTCATCATGATGCTCATGGGCCAGATCACCATGGTGCCGGTATGGGGGCCGCCTATGCCTTCGCCGGCCCTGCCCTTCTGGAAATAGGGGTTGCATTCGCTCCAGACCATGCGCCTGGTGTTGCGGTAGACCGGGTCGGAAGCCATTTCGGGAATGAGATAGCCGAGCGACAGCAGCGAGGGGACGTTCGCGTCGTCCATGAGGTAGCTGTTGCCGAAACCGTCCACTTCGTAGGCGTATACCGGCCCGAATTCGGGATGCTGCACGACGGCGTATTCCCGCAGGGCCTTTTCCACCTCGTCGGCGAGGGCGGTGCAGCGCCGGGCCATGGCCTTTTCGCGGTTGACGCTTTCCAGGATTTCCGCGGCCTTGCGCAGGATGCTCACGGCGAAGAAGTTGGAGGGGATGAGGAACTCGAACTGCGTGGCGTCGTCGGAAGGCCTGAAGGACGAGCAGATGAGGCCCGTGGGCTTTATGGGATGGCCCTTGCCGACGCGGGCCTTGGTGTCGAGCTGCCTGTCGGTGACGCGGAGGAAGCGGTACGGGCCGTCGCCGTTCCTGCGCTGCTGCACGGTGAAGGTTTCGAGGATGTTGCCCATGGCCTTCAGCCACTCTTCTCCGAAGACGGAGGTGTCGCCCGTGACCTTCCAGTACTCATAGGCGAGACGCACGGGGTAGCACTGGGAATCTATCTCCCATTTGCGCTCGAAAACCCAGGGACTCTGGGGGGAGCCGGTGTCGTCGGGATCGCCGAAGTCGCCGGTGGGCCCGTCGTTGAAAGCGTTGGCGTAAGGGTCGATGTTGAGCAGGGAGAACTGGCAGTTGATGACTCCCGCGACGAGCTGCCGCAGGGCCGGGTCTTCGCTGCACAGGGACACGTACGGCCAGACCTGGGCGCCGGAGTCGCGCAGCCACATGGCGTGGATGTCGCCCGTGTACACGAAGGTGCGGGGACTTCCGGTGCTGTCGCTGTAGTGCACGGTGGTGTCGAGGGTGTTGGGGAAGCAGTTTCGGAACATCCAGCGGAGCTTCGGGTCGGTGATTCGGGCGGAAACGCTCTCTATCTTGGCTTCCACGGCCGGGGAGGTGAAGAGGCGTTCGGAGGGCCTCTGCGATTCGAAAGTCTGCGCACAGGCGGCGAAGGGGAGCAGGACTGCGCCCAGCAGGAAATACAGATGTCTCATACTGAAGGCAAATTTAATAAAAAACATTATATTTGTATATTTATGACACACCACATCCTAATCGCCGTCCTTGCGGGTCTAACCTCCCTAGTGAACCCTTTCGTGGGCAGTTCGAATTTCGGAGCCACCAATCCCGGGGCCCTTCTGCCCAACGGAATGATGAGCGTAAGTCCCTTCAACGTAAGCGGTTCGTCCCTGAATGTCTGGGACAAGGACTCCCGCTGGTGGAGCACCCCGTACAGCTCCGACAACTGCGTCCTGACCGGTTTCAGCCACGTGAATCTCAGCGGCGTCGGCTGCCCCGACATGGGGGCGGTGCTTCTCATGCCCACCACCGGGGAGCTGGAAGTGGACTATACCCGCTACGGAAGCCGGTATGAAGACGAAATCGCCGAGCCCGGCTACTACTCGGCCGTGCTTTCCCGCTACGGAGTAAAGGCCGAGGTGACGGCCACCCTGCGCTCCAGCATCGAGCGCTACACCTTCCCCGCAGGGAGGGCCAACATAGTGCTCAACCTTGGGGAGGCCCTCACCAACGAGACCGGCGCCTTCGTGAAGAGGGTCTCCGACACCGAGGTGGAGGGCATGCGCCTCTGCGGAGGCTTCGGATATGCCAATCCGCAGGCCGTGATTCCGCAGTATTTCGTGCTCAGGCTGAGCAGGGTGCCTTCCGCCGGCGGGTTCTTCAAGAAACAGCCTCCCATGCAGGCCGAAGCCGCCTGGGACGCCTACGCCGGAAAATACAAGGTATACACGGAGTATTCCGGCGACATGGCCGGCGACGACATCGGCTGCTGGTTCAGTTTCGACCTTTCCGAAGGGGAGAGCGTCTGCGTGCAGGTCGGAGTCTCGTTCGTGAGCTGCGCCAACGCGCGTGAGAACCTCGAAGCGGAGCAGGACGGGTTCGATTTCGACCGGGTAAGGTCGGCGGCCGTCGATGCGTGGGAAACGGCCCTCTCGCGCATCCTCGTGGAGGGCGGCACCGAAGAGCAGAGGCAGGTGTTCTACACAGCCCTCTACCATGCTCTCATCCATCCGAACATACTCAGCGACGTCTGCGGCGAATATCCGATATTCCGCGGCGGCGGCCGCACCGGCAAGGTGGAGGAGGGCCACGAGCGCTACACCGTCTATTCCCTGTGGGACACTTACCGCAACGTGCATCAGCTGCTTACGCTGGCATATCCCGAAAAGCAGCTCGACATGGTGCGCAGCATGGTGGACATGTACCGCGAGAGCGGCTGGATGCCCAAGTGGGAGCTCTACGGCACCGAAACCTACATCATGGAGGGCGATCCGGCCATTCCCGTCATCACCGACACCTATCTCAAGGGCATCACCGGCTTTGACGTGGAGGCGGCCTACGAGGCGTTCGTCAAATCCGCCGAAACCCCCGCCAACCCGCTCAGGCCCGACAACGTCCCCTACAACGAAAAGGGCTACATCCCGCTCGGCTTCTTCGCGGCCGACTTTTCGGGCGACAACTCCGTTTCGCACGCCCTCGAATACTATGTGGCGGATGCGGCCCTGAGTCGCCTCGCCGCGGCCCTGGGCCATGACGACGCCGCCGCCATTTACCGCAGCCGGTCGCTCGGGTACCGGAACTACTACAGCCCCGAATCCGGGACCCTGCGCCCGCTCGAGGCCGACGGCACTTTCCTCGAACCGTTCAACCCGCGCCAGGGCGAGAATTTCGAGCCCGTGCCCGGCTTCCACGAGGGAAGCGCCTGGAACTATACCTTCTACGTCCCTCACGACATCGAGGGGCTCGCAGTTCTGATGGGCGGCCCGAAGGCCTTCTGCGATAAACTTCAGAAGGTGTTCGACGAGGGCCTCTACGACCCTGCCAACGAGCCCGACATCGCCTATCCCTACCTCTTCTCCCGCTTCAGGGGCTACGAGGACCGCACTCCCAGGACGGTAGACGCGCTGCTTGCGAAATATTTCAGGATCGCCCCCGACGGCATTCCCGGCAACGACGACACCGGCACCATGAGCGCCTGGGCCGTGTTCAGCATGATGGGCCTTTATCCCGACTGTCCCGGCGAACCGTCGTACACCCTTACCACCCCCACTTTCGACAGGGTGGTCATTAGCGGCGGCATAACCCTTTCCAAGACGGCGGGGCGCACCATCCGTTCCATCAGGGCCGGAGGCAGGGCGCTGAAGGGCCGCCGCATCTCCCATGACGATTTGATGAAAGCCAAACACATAGAATTCCGATGCTCGAAGTAATTTCCAAATCCGCCGGAGGCGCCGCCGCGGCGCTCCTTATCTGTCTGCTGGCCCCTTCGTGCGCCAGGCCGGTGCAGTATGCCGACGACCCTGCCGCCCTCGTCAGTACGCTGGTCGGTACCATGAGCGATTTCTCGCTCAGCACGGGCAACACCTATCCCGCAACGGCCCTGCCCTGGGGAATGAACTTCTGGACTCCCCAGACGGGAGCGGACGGCGACGGCTGGCAGTACACCTACGCGGCCCACGAAATCAGGGGCTTCAAGCAGACTCATCAGCCCTCGCCCTGGATCAACGACTACGCCTGCTTCAGCATCATGCCGGTGCGTCTGCAGAAGGGCGCGACCTTCGCCGGCATGATCGACGAGAAAGCGCGCGGGAGCATCTTCTCGCATGAAAGCGAAACCGCGAGGCCGTACTATTACAGGGTTTACCTGGCCGACCACGACGTCACTGCGGAAATCACCCCGGCCGACCGCGCCGCCCAGATGCGCTTCACCTATCCCGAGAGCGAAGAAAGCGGCCTTGTGATAGACAGTTACGGCGGCAGCATAGAGGTGGTGGACTCCTTCACCGTGGCGGGCATAACCGTTTCGAACCACGGCGGGGTGCCCGACAATTTCGCGAACTTCTTCATTGTCAAGTCCGACAAGCCCTTCAGCCTCGCCGCTTCCTCCCGGGAGGGCAAGGCCCATACCGAGAACAATTCCACAGTGAAGCTGGACGGCCCTACCGACGTCGTCCTCAGCTTCGCTACTCTCCGGGGCGAGCAGGTCACCCTCCGGGTGGCGTCTTCCTTCATCTCCCCGGAACAGGCGGAGCGCAACCTCAGGGAGGCCGACGGAAGCTTCGACGGGCTTTGCGCTGCGGCGAAGGCCCGCTGGAACGAGGTTCTCGGCCGAATCAAGGTGGGCGGAGGCAGGGAGGAGGACTACCGCACCTTCTACAGCTGCCTGTACCGCAGCACCCTCTTCCCCCGCAAGTTCTGGGAGGAAGGCAAGGACGGAAAGCCCCGGCATTACAGCCCCTACGACGGCAAGGTCCACGACGGCTACATGTACACCGACAACGGTTTCTGGGACACCTTCCGGGCGCAGTTCCCGCTGCTCAACCTGGTGTATCCCGACGAAAGCGCCCGCATGCTGGCGGGCTTCGCGAACGTCTCGCGCGAGAACGAATTCCTGCCGGAATGGTGCAGCCCCGGCCACAGGCCCTGCATGATAGGCAACAATTCCGCCTCCATAGTGGCCGACGCCGCGGTGAAGGGCCTGGTGGCCCCGGCCGACCTGAAGGCCCTCTACGATGCGCTCTTATACGGCAGCGAACATGTCCATCCTTCGGTGAGTTCTTCCGGGAGGCTCGGCCATGAATACTACAATACTCTGGGCTATGTGCCATGCGACGTCGGAATCCGCGAAAGCGCCGCGCGCACGCTCGAATATGCCTACGACGACTGGTGCATCCTGCAGATCGCGCGGATTCTGGAGCGTCCGCAGGAAGAGCTCGACAGGTGGGAAGAGCGTTCCCGCAACTGGCGGAACGTCTTCGACGCGGAGTCGCGCCTCATGAGGGGCCGCAAACTCGACGGCAGCTTCTCCGAGCCGTTCAGCCCGTACAAGTGGGGAGGAGATTTCACGGAGGGCAATTCCTGGCACTACACCTGGAGCGTCTTCCACGACATCCCGGGGCTTGCACAGGCCATGGGAGGGATGGAGAACTTCGAACGGATGCTCGATTCCGTGTTCGTGGTGCCGCCCGTATACGACGATTCCTATTACGGATTCCGCATCCACGAAATAGCGGAGATGCAGGTGGCCGACATGGGGAATTACGCCCACGGCAACCAGCCCGCCCAGCACATGATTTATCTCTACGACTACGCCGGTTCCAGGGAAAAGACCGACAAGTGGGTGAGCGAAGTGCGCTCCCGCCTGTACAAGGCCTCTCCCGACGGCTATTGCGGCGATGAGGACAACGGCCAGACGAGCGCGTGGTACGTGTTCAGCTGCCTGGGCCTCTACCCGGTGTGCCCAGGTTCCAACGAATATGCGCTCTGCACCCCGCTGTTCCCCGAGTTCAAGGTAAGCCCTGCCGGCGGCAGGTCCTTCGGTCCCGTCAGGGCGGACGGCAATTTCATTTCCTATGAAGATTTAACCAGATGAACATGAAAAAGATATTTGGCGTTGCAGCCATTGTGCTTGCGCTTGTCTCCTGCGGGAAGAAGCCCGCGCAGACGGCATTTTCCGGCGAGGTGCAAACCCTCATGAGCCCCGACGGAAACCTGACCCTCCGGGTCGGACTCACCGCAGACGGCACCCCGGCGTACAGCCTCAGTTTCGGCGACAGGGCGGTAGTGCTCCCCAGCGCCCTCGGCTATGTGTTCAGGGGGAATAAACTCACCACCAGCTACAAGGAACGCTCGTCCAGAGTGTATTCGGCACCCGTGGATTTCCACAGCGGTTTCAGGATCGCCGACACCCGGACTTCCTCGCACGACGAAACATGGGAGCCTGTCTGGGGCGAGGAGAGCGAAATCCGCAACCACTACAACGAGCTGGCGGTCACTTTCGTCAAGACCATAGGTGACAGGGAGCCCATGATGACGGTGCGTTTCCGGCTCTACGACGACGGCCTCGGCTTTCGCTATGAATTCCCGTACCAGGGCTGGAATCTCAGCTACTTCGTCATAAAGGAAGAGCTTACGCACTTCAGGATGACCGGCGACCACACCGCGTGCTGGATTCCCGGCGACTACGACACCCAGGAATACAGCTATACCGTGAGCCGTCTCAGCCGGATAGAGGCCGAGCAGGGGGCCCATGTAGACTACAACGCCTCGCAGCAGGTGTTCTCGCCCAGCGGGGTGCAGACGGCCCTGCAGATGAAGACCGACGACGGCCTGTACATCAACATCCACGAGGCCGCGGTGCTCGATTACCCCGCGGCGAGTCTCAACTACGATGCCGCCACCCGCACGTTCGTCACATGGCTCACCCCCGACGCCGAAGGATGGAAGGGCCGCATGCAGGCTCCCTGCACCAGCCCCTGGCGCACCGTAATGGTCGTGGACGACGCCCGCAAGGTGCTCGCTTCGAGGCTGATACTCAACCTGAACGAGCCCTGCGCCATTCCCGACGCCGGGCAGTGGATACATCCCACCAAGTACATGGGAGTATGGTGGGAGATGATCGCCGACCGGAGCAAGTGGAGTTATACCTCGGAGTTCTCCTCGGTGCGTCTCGGCGAGACCGACTACGCGAACGCCACGCCGCACGGCAACCACGGCGCCAACAACGACAACGTAAAACGATATATCGACTTCGCCGCCGCCAACGGCATGGACGGCCTGCTCATCGAGGGCTGGAACGAGGGCTGGGAGGACTGGTTCGGCTGCCAGAAGTTCGCGGTGTTCGATTTCGTCACTCCCTATCCCGACTTCGACATCGCCATGCTGAACGATTATGCCCATTCCAAGGGTATAAAACTCATCATGCATCACGAAACTTCCTCGTCGGCAATCAATTACGAGCGTCATCTGGAAGACGCTTACAATCTCATGAACAAATACGGCTACGATGCCGTCAAGAGCGGCTACGTGGGCGACATCCTCCCCGAAGGGGAACATCACTACAGCCAGTTCATGATAAACCACTACCATTACTGCGTGACCGAGGCCGCGAGGCACCGCATCATGGTGAACGCCCATGAGGCGGTGCGTCCCACAGGGCTGTGCCGCACCTGGCCCAACATGATAGGCAACGAGTCGGCCCGCGGCACCGAGTTCAAGACCGGCGTCCTGCCCAACCATGTGACCATCCTGCCTTTCACCCGCCTGCAGGGAGGCCCCATGGATTACACTCCCGGCATATTCGAAATGGACATGCGCAAGCTCAATCCCGAGCTGCGTACCGGCCCGGGCGAAACCCCCTTCATATCCTCCACGATAGCCAGGCAGCTGGCGCTCTATGTCACGATGTATTCGCCCCTGCAGATGGCGGCCGACCTCCCCGAACACTACGCCGCCCGCATGGACGCCTTCCAGTTCATAAAGGATGTCGCAGTAGACTGGCAGAGGAGCGAATACCTGTATGCGGAACCGGGTGATTACATTGTGATTGCACGTCAGGCGAAGGCCCATGCTAAGTGCAGGGCGAACTCATCCATGGACGGCCACGAATGGTTCGTGGGAGGCGTCACCGACGAGAACGCCCGCGACTTTGAGATTTCCCTCGACTTCCTCGAGGAGGGCCGCAGCTATACGGCCACCGTCTACGAAGACGCCCCCGACGCCTGCGGCCTCGGAGACGACGCGGCCTTCAATCCTTCCTGCAATATCCGCACTCTCACCGTCACCGCTTCCGACACCATCAAGCTCCACATGGCTCCCTCCGGCGGATTCGCAATTTCCATCCTATGAGAAAAGCTTTTACAGCGCCGGTCCTGCTGCTGATTCTCTCCGCCTGCGGCGGCCCGGCGTACCGGAACACCTCCCTCAGCCCCGAGAAGCGGGCCGCGGACCTCGTGTCCCGCATGTCGCTCGACGAAAAGATAGGGCAGCTCCTGTGCCCCTTGGGCTGGCCCATGTACGACAAGACCGCTGACAGCATATCGGTTTCCGAAGCGTTCGTCGATTTCATCGGCAATCAGCACGGAGGAAGCCTCTGGGCCACCTTCAGGGCCGATCCCTGGACGGGAAAAACCCTCGAAAACGGGCTTGACCCCACGCTTGCCGCCAGAACATGCAACACGCTCCAGAAATACGCGGTCGAACATTCCCGATGGGGCATTCCGGTCCTGCTGGCCGAGGAGGCTCCTCACGGCCACATGGCCATCGGGGCCACCGTCTATCCCACGAGCATAGGCCTGGCCTCCACCTGGGACCCGGAGCTCGTGAAGGAAGTGGGCTCGGCGATAGGCGAGGAACTCCGCGCACAGGGCGGCGGCGTAGGCTACGGCCCGGTGATCGACCTTGCCCGCGAGCCCCGCTGGAGCCGCGTAGAGGAGACCTACGGCGAAGACGTGTACCTCACTTCCCGCATCGCGTCGGCTATGGTGGCCGGAACCGGCTGCTCCACGCTTAAGCATTTCATAGCCTACGGCATTCCGGAAGGCGGACACAACGGAAATCAGTCGATAGTGGGGGAGAGGGACCTTCGCGAGAACTTCCTCCCGTCGTTCAAGGCCTGCATCGACGCCGGCGCGGTGTCGGTGATGACATCCTACAATTCAATCGACGGGGTTCCCAGCACCGCCAACGGAGGGCTCCTTACCGGCGTGCTGCGCGACGAGTGGGGATTCGGGGGCTTCGTGGTGAGCGACCTGGTGAGCATCGACGGCCTCTGGGAGACCCATCACATCGCCTCCGGTCCCGGAGAGGCCGGCGCCCTCGCGCTCAAGGCGGGGGTGGACATGGACCTCGGCGCCAACTGCTTCGCCCTGCTGAAAGACGCCATCTCGGAGGGCAGGGTGACCGAGAAAGACATCGACAGGGCCTGCCGCAGGGTGCTGGAATACAAGTTCCGCAGCGGCCTTTTCGACAATCCCTACGTGCCGGAAGAAGAAGCCGCGTCGCATGTGCGCACCCCGGAGCACGTGGCCCTCGCCCGCAGGGCCGCGCGTGAAAGCATAGTGCTGCTGAAGAACGACGGCGTCCTGCCGCTGCGCGAGGGAGTGAAACTTGCCGTGCTCGGCCCCAACGCCGACAACGTCTACAACCAGCTGGGCGACTACACAGCGCCCCAAGACGAGGGGAACGTGGTCACCGTGCTGAAGGGCCTTGAGAACCGCGGATGCGACATAGTGCCGCCCTCACGCGCCGACGTGCTGGTGGCCGTGGTAGGCGGTTCATCCAACCGTTACACGGGCACCGAGTATTCGCAGACCGGAGCGGCTCTAGCGGGGGGAGTGGAAACCGAGAGCGGCGAGGGCTTCGACCGCGCCAGCCTCACCCTGCGCGGCGGCCAGCAGGAACTTCTCGAAAAGGCCGGGGCCACCGGCAAACCGCTTGTGGTCGTCTACATAGAGGGGCGTCCCCTCGACAAGAACTGGGCCTGTGAGAACGCCTCCGCCCTCCTTACTGCCTGGTATCCCGGCCAGGAAGGGGGCAACGCGGTCGCGGACGTGCTGTTCGGGGACTACAATCCCTCCGGACGCCTTCCCATCAGCGTGCCGCGCTCCGCTGGCCAGGTTCCGGTATATTACAACAAGCGTATCCCCGCCGGGCACGACTACGTGGAGATGCCCTCCACCCCGCTCTATGCCTTCGGCTACGGCCTGAGCTACACCACGTTCGAATATTCCGGCCTCAGGCTCGACTGGCCCGAAGTGTCGTTCACCGTCACCAACACCGGCGGCCGCGACGGAGAGGAGGTGGCGCAGCTTTACATAACCGACCTGCAGGCATCCACGGTGCGTCCCGCCAGGCAGCTCCGGGCCTTCCGGCGCATTGCCCTGAAAAGCGGGGAAAGCGCCGTGCTGACCTTCACCCTGAGCGACGAAGACCTTGCCATGTACGACGGCGACATGCACAAGGTGGTGGAGCCGGGAGATTTCCTCATCGCCGTGGGCGGGTCGTCCGACTGCGCGGCCCTTGAAACAGTATATACAAGATAACCGACGATATGAAAATCCGCATTATTCCATTATTTCTCTGTGCGGCCGCCCTTGCGGCCTGCGGGAGTCCCGACCCGGCCTCGTATGTCGACCCGATGATCGGCTCGGGCGGGCACGGACATGTATTCGTGGGAGCAAGCGTGCCCAACGGCATGGTGCAGCTCGGCCCCACCCAGATCACCCGGGGCTGGGACTGGTGCTCGGGCTACGCCTACAGGGACAGCATCCTTCTGGGCTTCAGCCACACCCATCTCAGCGGCACCGGCATCGGGGAGCTCGGCGATGTGATGCTGCTTCCCTTCGACCCGTCCAGAAAGCAGTATACCGACGCCCTCTACGACCAGAACGCGGGCAGCAGTCCCCGGCACCTGTATGCCAGGCTCGACCATTCCCTCGAGAAGGTGGAGCCCGGTTTCTACAGCCTCAGCATGCCCGACTACGGCGTGGACGTGCGCCTTACGGCCGGCACTTTCACCGGTTACCATGAGTACACTTTCAGCGGCGACGAATCCGCGGTTCTCCTCGACCTCTGCACCGGAATAGGCTGGGACGCGGTCACAGACTGGAATGTCGAGGCGGTGGACGACCATACCCTGAAGGGCTGGCGCCGTTCCCGCGGATGGGCTGTCGACCAGACGGTATATTTCTACGCGATGTTCTCGCTGCCCTTCACGTTCGGCGAAGACGAAGTGCTGAGCGAAAAGGCCCGCGCCAAGGTGCTCCTCTTCGACACCTCCGCCGAAAAGAAGTTGCACGTGGTTGTCGGGCTTTCTCCCACCGGCGAACAGAAGGCCCTCGACAACATAGGTGCCGACACCCGCAGGCGCAACAACTTCGAAAAGAACGTCGCCCATGCCCGCAAGCTGTGGAACGAAGCGCTCGGGAAGATAAGCGTCAAGCCGCTCGACGACAAGCAGGGAAAGGTGTTCTATACAGCCCTGTACCACGCGCTCATAGCCCCCTCCCGTTTCAGCGACGCCGGCGCTCCGGAGCGTTACACCGTCTTCTCCCTCTGGGACACCTACCGGGCAGCCAGCCCGCTCTACACCGTCATTGAACCGGAGCGCAGCAAGGCTTTCGCCGAGAGTTTCATGGACATTTATGAAAAGCAGGGAAAGCTTCCTGTCTGGCATCTCTGGGGCAACGAGACCGACTGCATGCCCGGCCACGCCGGAGTCATCATCATGGGAGACTACGTGCTCAAGGGCCTGTATCCCGACAAGAAGAAGGCGCTTGCAGCCATGGTGGCGTCGAGCGGCATCCGCAACAGGGGACAGCAGGACATCCTCGACTACGGCTACATCCCCTACGACGGCACCGAGCCTGTGGAGTCGGTGTCGGAAGGCCTGGAATTCGCAGTCTCATACGGTTCCGTCGCCAAGGTGGCGGACCTGTGCGGAGACGCGGAACTGAGCGCCGTCTTCCATGAGAGGGCCCGCTCCTATGCGAAATATTTCGATCCCGCCACCGGCTTCATGCGCGCCACGGCCAAGGACGGTTCGTTCCGCACCCCGTTCAATCCCTTCAGGGCCGAGCACATGCAGGACGACTACACCGAGGGCAACGCCTGGCAGTACACCTTCATGGTGCCGCACGACGTGCCGGGACTCATCGACCTCTTCGGCGGCAAGGCGCGCTTCCTTGAAAAGCTCGATTCCCTTTTCATCGCCGAAGGCTACATGGGAGAGAACCACAGCGACGTCACGGGTCTCATCGGCCAGTACGCCCACGGCAACGAACCCTGCCACCATGTGGCCTACATGTACGATTACGCCGGCCGTCCCGACAAGTGCCAGAGGCTGGTGCGCACCATCATGGACTCGCTTTATTTCGACAATCCGGAGGGCCTGTGCGGCAACGAGGACGTGGGGCAGATGAGCTCGTGGTATGTGCTGAGCGCCCTCGGCCTGTATCAGGCGGATCCCTGCGGCGGCGATTTCATGCTGGGAAGCCCCGCCGTGAAGGAAGCCGTGGTGAACGGCAACTTCAAGATAATCGCCCGCAACAATTCCGCCGAAAACGTTTATGTCAAATGGGCGAAGCTCAACGGACGCATCCTCTCCGAACCCCGCATCAGCTACGAGGACATCATGGCGGGAGGAACGCTCGAATTCGAGATGACCGACAAACCTGTGGTGAAATGAAAGGACCGCTCACTCTCGCAGGGCTCCTGACGGGCCTTGTCTGTGCTGCGCAAGGGAGCGGCGTTCCCCTTTACCGCAATATCGACGCTACAAATGTAAATGCCGACACCCGAAGGACTGAAACGATTATGTTTCGTTCTGAAAAAGAGGCTCTCGGACTTTCTTTCGAGAAGAGCCCGTTCTATCTCGACCTGAACGGAACCTGGGATTTCCTGTACTTCGACTCCGAAAAGGATATCCCCGCCACACCCTACGGCTGGGGCCCGATAAACGTCCCCGGCAACTGGGAATTCCAGGGCCACGGCGAGGCTGTATACGTGAACCACCCGTTCGAGTTCAATACCGACAATCCTCAGCCGCCCGTGATTCCGGACGACGTGCCGGTGGGCATATACCGGCGGAGCTTCACCGTCCCGGCAGCGTGGGCCGGCAGGGAAGTGTACCTAAACCTGTGCGGCGTCAAATCGGGTGTTTACACGTTTATAAACGGCAAGGAGGCCGCCTACAGCGAGGACAGCAAGGATCTGGCGCGCATCGACATCACCCCGTACCTCAAAGAAGGCGAGAACGAGCTGATGCTCAAGTGCTACCGCTGGAGCGCCGGTTCCTACCTGGAGTGCCAGGACTTCTGGAGGGTGAGCGGCGTCGAGAGGGACGTCTACCTTTCCAGCGAAAGTACGGCCGACAGGCTGGATTTCGAGGTCCTTTCCACCCTCGACTCCGACCTTCGCACCGGCATCTTCCGTCTTGACGTATCGTGCGGTCTGCCTGTGAGTTACACCCTTTACGACGCCGACGGGACCGCGGTAGCCCGCGGGGACTCCGCTTCCGGCGAGGTCCGCATCCCCGACGTCAGGCAGTGGAGCGCCGAAATCCCCAACCTCTATGCTCTGGTGCTCAAGGCCGGGGATGAATACACCCGCTTCGACGTGGGCTTCAGGCGTCTCGAAATCAAGGACGGACTGTTCCTGGTGAACGGCCGGCCCGTCAAGTTCAAGGGCGTGAACATGCACGAACACAACGAGTTCACTGGCCATTACTGCGACAGGGAATACCTGAGGAAGAACCTCCTGCTCATGAAGAGCCTCAATATCAACGCGGTACGCACCTGCCACTACCCCCAGTCCCGCGCATTCTACGAACTCTGCGACAGCCTGGGCTTCTATGTGTACGACGAGGCAAACATCGAAAGCCACGGAATGTATTACGGGGAGAAGTCGCTCGCCAAGAAGCCCGAATGGTTCGCGAAGCACCGCGACCGCTTCATGAACATGTACATGCGCACCCGGAACTATCCCTGCGTGACCATCCTTTCGCTCGGGAACGAAGCCGGAAACGGAGTGAACTTCGAACGCATCTACGACGAGGTAAAGCTTCTCGAAAAAAAGCGCATGAACCGCCCAATATGCTACGAGAGGGCGGTCTTCGACTACAATACCGACATGATAGTCCCCCAGTACCCGGGTGCCGGCTGGTTCCATGAGATGGGGGAGAAATACCATGAGAGGCCGGTGTGCCCCAGCGAGTATTCCCACGCCATGGGCAACAGCAGCGGCTCGCTCGACCTGCAGTGGGAGCAGATTTACAGCTATCCCCAGCTTCAGGGCGGGTTCATCTGGGACTGGATAGACCAGGGCGTCGCCGCGACTGACGAAGCCGGAAGGGCATTCTGGAAATACGGCGGCGACTTCCAGACGGAAGGCAAATCGCCGAAGCGCTGGTATACCGACCGCAATTTCTGCTGCAACGGCATAGTCGGGCCCGACATGGTTCCGCATCCGGCGGCCGCGGAAGTGAAGTGGAACTATCAGGACGTCTCCGTAGAGAGCTTGGCGGATAACCGCTTCCGTATCTTCAACCGCTTCTATTTCAAGACCTTGCAGGGCCTTGTCGAAAAATGGGAGGTCACTTGCGACGGAGTGCCCGTGAAGAACGGGGCGCTGAGTTTCGGCTGTCAGCCCCAGACCGGGGAGGAATTCTCCCTGGATCTGCCCGAAACGGACGGACGGGGCAGCTGGTACCTGAACTTCTGCACGCTCGACGGCGACAAGGTGATAGCTCATGACCAGATGCTCCTGCGGAAGGCGGAGCGGCAGCTGCCCGAAGGCAAAGGCAGGGTGAAGGTGGGCGTAAAGGACGGCCGTGCAGTCGTCCGCGCCGGGGGAGCGAAACTCTCCGTGAACCTTGAAACCGGAATTGTGACCGCTTACAAGCTTGGGTGGAAAAACGTGATTCTCAAGGACTTCGGCCTCAAGCCGGAATTCTGGCGCGCCCCCGTCGACAACGACTGGGGAAACGGCATGCCGTCGCGCTGCGCCGCGTGGAAAGACTCCGTGAGCGTGCTTGCAAGCGGCGCCCTTCCCGACGGGGTCCATGTGGAATACGGCCTGCCCGGAGGCTGCATGCTGAAGGTGGACTACCGTCTCGCCCCGTCTGGCGCGTTGAAGATCGACGCGGCCTTCCTGGGGAGCGGGGAAAACCCGACCGAACTGCCCCGCCTGGGCTTCCGTACGCGCCTGAAACCCTCGTGCGACGCTTTCCGCTACTTCGGGCGCGGACCTCAGGAGAATTACCGCGACCGCTTCATGGGCACCCCCGTGGGCCTTTATGAAAGCCGCGCTTCGAAAGAATTCTACCCGTATGTCAGGCCTCAGGAAACCGGGCATCATACCGGCTGCGAATGGCTTGAGATCGGCCCCGTGAAGGTGCTCTCGGCGGACGGGGAGTTCGAGTTCAACGCCCTTCGCTGCAGCATCGAGGACCTCGACCCCCGCTCCGGGGACGGATCCCGAGTCTGGGGGCATGTAAACGACATAATGACAAGGCCTTACGTGGAACTGTGCCTCGACTGCGGCATGACCGGGGTCGGCGGCTACGATTCCTGGGGCTCCCTTCCCGAAGAGTCCAGGACCCTCCATGCAGGCACGGATTATAATTTCAACTTAACCATATTGCGCAAATGACACTGATTTCCATTCTTTTCGCCGTGCTGTCGGTGCTTCCCGCCTACAGGGACATCGACGTGACAGGCGTCAACGCCCAGACCAGAAGGACGGAGCTGATAATGTATCCTTCCGAGAAAGAGGCGATCAGCCTTCCTTTCGAAAAGAGCCCGTTCTACCTCGACCTCAACGGAACCTGGAATTTCCTATACTTCGGTTCCGAAAAGGATATCCCCGCGCAGCTCGGCGGTTGGGGCACGATACGCGTTCCCGGCAACTGGGAGTTCCAGGGCTACGGCACTCCGGTGTACGTCAACACTGCCTATGAGTTCGCCGCCGACCCGCACCCTCCGGTGATTCCCGATGAAGATCCGGTGGGAATTTACATGCGCACCTTCACCGTTCCCGCCGCATGGGCCGGACGTGAAGTCTACCTTAACCTGTGCGGCGCCAAATCCGGTGTATACACGTTTGTAAACGGCAAGGAAGCCGGCTACAGCGAAGACAGCAAGGACCTGGCGCGCTTCGACATCACCCCGTACCTCCGGGAGGGCGAGAACGAGCTGATGCTCAAGTGCTACCGCTGGAGCAGCGGTTCCTACCTGGAGTGCCAGGACTTCTGGAGGGTGAGCGGCATCGAGAGGGACGTCTACCTTTCCAGCGAGGGCACGAAGGCTTCGTTGGATTTCAGCGTCGTGGCCGATTACGACCTCGCGGGCGGGGACGGCATTTTCAGCCTCGCCACCACCGTCGCGGCGGACTACAAGCTCCTTTCTGCGGACGGGGCCGTCGTGGCTGAAGGCAGCGCCCCCGTCCGCGGAGTCCGCATCCCGGCGGTGAAGCCGTGGAGCGCGGAGGAGCCCAGTCTCTACACCCTGATCCTGAACGCGGGAGGGGACTACACCCGTTTCGACGTGGGCTTCCGCCACCTGGAAATCGTCGGTAACGTGTTCTTCTTCAACGGACAGCCCATCAAGTTCAAGGGCGTCAACATGCACGAACACAACGAGTTCACCGGGCATTACTGCGACAGGGAGTACCTCCGCAGGAACCTGGTCCGCATGCGCGAGCTCAACATCAACGCCATCCGCACCTGTCATTACCCGCAGTCGAGGGCGTTCTACGAACTCTGCGACAGCCTCGGTTTCTATGTGTACGACGAGGCCAACATCGAGACCCACGGAATGGGCTACGGCCCCGAGAGCCTCGCGAAGGATCCCGCCTGGTACGCGGTGCACGAGGACAGGACCCTGAACATGTACAGGCGCACGGCCGGCTATCCCTGCGTGACCGTCATTTCGCTCGGGAACGAAGCCGGCAACGGAGTGAACTTCGAGCGCACCTATGACCTGCTCAAAGCTATGGAAAAGGCCGGCCAGAACCGTCCCGTGGTGTATGAACAGGCCCGCAACAACCGTAATTCCGACTTCCAGAACCCGATGTACGGAAACACCGACTGGCTGCATTCCCAGGCCGTGCTGCCTTCGGCCAAACCCGTCGTGCAGTGCGAGTATTCGCACGCCATGGGCAACAGCAACGGCTCCTTCGACCTCATGTGGTACGAGACCTACGCCTACGACAACCTTCAGGGCGGTTTCATCTGGGATTGGATTGACCAGGGAATCGCCGCGAAGGACGCGAAGGGCAGGAAATACTGGAACTACGGAGGCGATTACGGTGACCCGGCCAAGGATCCCGCCCACTGGTGGGAAGACCGCAACTTCTGCTGCAACGGGCTCGTGAATCCCGATCTCACCCCGCATCCGGGTGCCTTCGAAGTGAAGCACTTCTACCAGGAGGCAGCCATCGAATTCGCTCCCGTGGCGGACCCCGCCGACAAGGCCGCACTGAACCGCTTCCAGATATTCAACCGCTACTATTTCAGGCCGTTGAACCATGTGCTCCGCTGGGAAATCACCGAGGACGGAGTGAAGATAGCTGACGGCGAGAAGCTGCTCACTACCGCGCCCCGCGCCGCCGAGACCTTTGAGGCCGTGCTCCCCGAAATGGATCCCCGCAAGACCTATTTCATCAATTTCAGCATGCATACGGCCGAAGCGTCCGCGACGCTTCCCGCCGACTATGCCGTGGCGACCGAGCAGCTGCTCCTGCGCCGTGCCGAAAAGGAGCTTCCGGAGCCCGCCCGCTATAAGGCCCGCGTGAGGACCTTCGGCGACAGAATCGTTCTCAAGGGAATGGGAGGAAGGCTTGTCGTGGATTCTTCCACCGGCAGGGTAGTGCAGTACAGGCAGGGTCTGAAGAACGTGATACTCAAGGAATTCGGCCTCGGACCCGAGTTCTGGCGCGCACCCCTCGACAACGACTGGGGCGACGGCGGCCCGCAGAAGAGGCACAAGCTCTGGAAAGACGCTCCTGAAGTGCTTTCTGTGAACGCATTCAAAGACGAATCAGGCGCGGCCGTCACCGTGACGTACGGCCTGCCTTACGGCTGCTCAATGGAGGTCGAATACCGGCTTGCCGCCCGGGGATCGCTTCGCATCGATGCCGCCTTTCACGGCGGCGGCGAGCATGTCGACATCCCCCGCATCGGTTTCCGCACCCGCATGAAAGCAAATTGTGACGCTTTCAGGTACTTCGGCCGCGGACCGGTAGAAAACTACATGGACCGCTTCGCCTCCTGCCCGGTTGGCATCTATGAGTCCGGTGCAAAGGCTGAATGCTTCCCGTTCGTGCGCCCGCAGGAAACCGGCCATCACACCGGAGTGGAGTGGCTTGAAATCGGCACTCTCCGCATTACGGCAGAGAAACCTTTCGAATTCAACGCCCTGCGCTGCAGCATCGAGGACCTCGACCCGCGTGACGCCGAAGGCGGCCGCGTGTGGGCCCACGTGAACGACATCCCAGTGCAGCCTTACGTGGAGCTGTGCATCGACGGCGGCATGACCGGCGTCGGAGGCTACGACTCTTGGGGGCAGCGTCCCGAGCCTTCCCGCACCCTCTGGGCGGACAAGGACTATGACTACACCTTCTTCATATCGCGCAAGTAATGAGAAAGATATTCATAGCGGCCGCGGTTCTCTCGATCTGCGCCTGCACCGAAAAGAACAATCTTCCCAAACCGACGGAAGAGCAGCTCGAATGGCAGGACATGGAAATGAACATGTTCTGCCACTTCGGGCCCAACACCTTCACCGGCAACGAGTGGGGAGACGGCACCGAAGCCGAAGACATCTTCAATCCGGGCGACCTCGACTGCCGTCAGTGGGCCGCCATCGCCAAGGCCGCCGGATTCAAGGGCATCATCATCACGGCCAAGCATCACGACGGCTTCTGCCTCTGGCCCAGCCCCGTGAGCACCCATACGGTGGCGCAGAGTTCGTGGCGGGACGGAAAGGGGGACGTGCTGGCCGAACTTTCCGCCGCGTGCAGGGAATACGGGCTCAAGTTCGGCGTGTACATCTCGCCCTGGGACCGCAACGATCCGCATTACGGCACGCCCGAATATAACGACGTGTTCGTGAAGACGCTGGAAAGCGTCCACGGAGGGACCTACGGACCGATTTTCGAGCAGTGGTTCGACGGCGCGAACGGCGAAGGTCCCAACGGCAGGAAGCAGGAGTACGACTGGCCCCTATTCAATTCCACGGTGCTGCGTTACAACCCGCAGGCCATCATCTTCGGCGACGGAGGGCCCGGCTGCCGCTGGGTCGGAAACGAGGAAGGACACGCGGGGAGGACCTGCTGGGGCATGATAAATGCCGACGAAGTGAAGCCCGGAGACAATCCGAGAGGGGAGCGGTACCTGAACGAAGGCGACCCCGAAGGCACCCACTGGGTTCCCGCCGAGACCGACGTCTCCATCCGTCCGGGATGGTTCTGGCGTGAAAGCGAGAACGGCAGCGTGAAGAGCGTGGAGCAGCTTCTCAAGATATATTATGAAAGCGTGGGCCGCAATTCCCTTCTGCTTCTCAACGTGCCGCCGGATGCGACAGGACGCATCAATGCGGCCGATTCCGTCCGTCTCATGGAATTCCGCGCGGCGCTCGACGAAATCTTCGCGGAAGATCTTGCAGCCCGCGCCTCCGTGCGCCGGAAAGGGGACTGCTGGACCCTTTCGATGAAGGAGCCGGTCACTTTCAACCGCGTGGTCCTGAAGGAGGATATCGCCGCCGGCCAGAAGATCGCGGCTTTCACGGTCGAGGCCCTGGATGAAGACGGAAGCTGGACCGAGATAGCTTCCGAGACCACCATAGGCCATAAGAGGATAGTCTCCGTACCGGTGACCGCGACCCGCGGAATCAGGATTTCAGTAAACGGAACGATAGCTCCGAAATGCTCCATACGGAAGCCGGAACTGTACCTCGACAGGGTATTACCTGATATGTAAATGCCCCGTAAAAATATTCATTGTTGCAAATGAAAGAAATTTTGAGTACATTTGCAGGCTGAATTTAACTATATGGCAATACTATAGACACACAACTTTTAATACCAACCATTATTTATCTAACCCAAAAACACATGAAAAGCATTGGTGGATTCCTTAAAGGAATCGCTGTAGCGATGCTCTTTGCACTTGCCGTTCCGGCATTCGCACAGAACACCGCAACAGGTGTTATCAGTGATGCCCTCGGCCCCGTGCCGGGAGCTTCAGTTCTTGTTCAGGGTACCCACAACGGCACCATCACTGCCGATGACGGTACCTTCTCCCTCCCCGGCGTACGCAACGGAGACGTACTCGAGATTGCATGTCTCGGCTACACCTCCCAGACTGTCGTCTTCAATGGCCAGAGGATTCTCGTCACCCTCGACGAGGACTCCGAAATGCTCGAAGGCACGGTCGTGACCGCCCTCGGTATCCGCAAGGATGAAAAGAAGGTGGGTTACGCAGTCGCATCCGTAAACGCCGACAACCTCAACGCCACGGCCGCTCCCTCCCTGGGTTCCGCCCTTTACGGAAAGGCTGCCGGCGTCCGCGTCACCACCGCTCCCGGCGGTGCCACCGGCGCCATCTCCATCAACGTCCGCGGTCTGTCCTCCATTACCGGTACCAACCAGCCCCTCATCATCGTGGACGGCGTTCCGGTGCGCAACGGCGAAGCCAACAACTCCGACTACTGGAGCGACCAGCGCGTGAATTCCAACGGTCTTACCGACATCAACGTGGAAGACATCGAGAACCTCTCCATCCTCAAGGGCGCATCCGCAACCTCCCTGTACGGTTCCGAAGGCGCTAACGGTGTCGTTCTCATCACCATGAAGAAGGGTAAGAAGAACAGCGGCGTCCACGTCGACTTCAGCGCTTCCGTACAGGCCGACCAGGTTGCCTACATGCCCAAGATGCAGACCGTCTTCGGCCCCGGCGACGCCTACCAGTACTGGAGCTACTACGACGTCGAAATGGATCCCACTTCCCCGAACTTCGGTTTCACCACTTCCTACAAGGACCGCAGCGGCAAGACCGTCCGTTCCTTCTACGGAATGGCGAACGACGGCGGCGGCTACTACTATTACGGTCCCGAGTATGACGGACAGCCCATCTACACCCCGTCCGGCATGATGGCCTACAGCGCCGTCACCGACGACCCGTACCAGAACATCTTCCGTACCGGCTGGACCCAGCAGTACAACGTTGCCCTCACCGTAGGCAACGAGCGCGGCAACACCCGTTTCTCCTACACGTTCATGGACAACATTCCGAACCAGTACAACTCTCATCTGGGCAAGCACAACTTCGCGCTCTCCGGAAGCCAGAACATCACCAGCAACGGTGCCGTCAAGCTCGGTTACTCCGTCAACTACATGAACCAGAACGTGAAGAACCGTCCTTACAGGATCGCCCGTCTGGTCACCAACTTCACCGGTATGGTCGGCTCCTTCGAAGACCTCGCCTACTATCGCGAGCACACCGTCACCAGCGCCGGCTACCAGAACCGCGTCTATACTTCCTCTTCCCATGAGAATCCCGCCGAGGGTTGGGAATACACCCCGGGTGTCAGCTCCCTCATCAGCGAGTACTTCTGGAACATCCTCGGCAAGGAGCGCTACGAGAACAACCAGCGCCTCATCGCAAGCGTGACTCCCTCCTGGCAGATCACCAAGGGCCTCACCCTCAAGGGCAGTATCGCCACTGACTGGACCGCCCAGGACATCGAGCAGAAGGAATACAACGGCACCGCGGTCGTCTTCGGCGGCAACGGCGGCTACTACTATCTTGGCAAGAACACCTACCAGACCATTTACGGCGACGCTCTCCTGAACTACAATACGACCATCGCGCAGAAGCTCGGCCTCGATGTCAACGTGGGTTATTCCGCACGTCAGGAAACCGCTCTCAACTCCGGTGTCAGCACCAACGGCGGTCTCTCCGTCGAGAACTGGTTCCATCTCACCGCTTCCAAGGAAAAGGCCAACGCCAGCATGTACACCTCTTCCCTCCTGAAGACCGCTGCGTACGCAACCCTCGGTCTCTCCTGGGACGACTGGGCATTCGTGGAAGGCACCATCCGCAACGAGAAGACCTCCACCCTGGCTCCCGGACACAACTCCTTCTGGTATCCTTCGGTGAACGGCTCCATCATCTTCTCCGAGCTGCTCAACCTCCCCTCCTGGGTAGACTACGGCAAGGTCCGCGCATCCTACGGTATCGTGGGTCTCGCTCCTGAAATCTACCGTGCCGCCGTCGCTTACAGCCAGGGCTCCGCTTCGGGCTACATCTACAACCAGCTGGGCTCCACCCTCGGCAACGAGACCATCGTTCCCGAGACCACCCATGAGTTTGAAGTCGGTCTTGAAAGCAAGTTCTTCAACAACCGCGCAGGCTTCGAGGTGTCCTACTACCACAAGCGCATCACCGACCAGATCCTTGACACCACCGTTCCGCGTTCCGCAGGCGGCAGCTCCATCCTCATGAACGTGGGTGAACTGGAGAACAAGGGTGTCGAGGCCGCCCTTTACGGCACTATCGTCGAGACCCGCGACTGGAGGTTCGACGTCTCCGGCAACATCGCATGGAACACCAACAAGGTCGTCAAGCTCGCCGAGGGCGTCGATGTCCTGCAGCACGCCCGCTGGGACAACGGTGCCGTCTATCTCTACTCCTTCGAGGGCGAGAAGATGGGTGACATCTATTCCTTCGACTACAAGTACGACGACAATGGCAACAAGATCGTCGCCGACAACGGCTACTATGCACGCAGCGACGAGCCCGTCAAGGTCGGTAACGCAATGCCCGACCTCGTCGGCGGCTTCGCTCTCTCTCTCGGTTACAAGCGCGTCTCCCTGGATGCCAACTTCAGCTACCAGGTCGGCGGCGACGTGTTCAACATGCCTTATCAGTACTACATGCACACCGGCGCCATCGTAGAGTCCCTGCCCAACCGTAACGAGGCTCTCGGCGGTATGTCCTACTACATCGACGGCGACGGCAACTGCGTTGCCTGGAGCGGCAGTCTCGGCCCCAACGGCGAAGCTGTCCGTCACGACGGCGTCATCCTTGACGGCGTTACCACCAGCGGCGCGGTCAACACCAAGATCGTCAGCCAGGAAATGGCTCTCGAGCGTCAGTACGGCTGGGGCACCGGCGGAAGCCGCTTCTACTCCGGCTCCATCTTCAAGAACACCTACCTGAAGTGCCGTGAGCTTACCCTCACCTACGCTCTTCCCGAGTCTCTCACCAACAAGATCCACTGCAGCGGCATAAAGCTCTCCGTCTTTGCCCGTAACCCGTTCTACATCTACAAGAACCTCCCGATCTTCGACGCCGAAGCTACGGACGGTACCAAGTGGACGAGCCAGGTGTGCATCGGAGGTTCCACCTCCACCACCCGTACCTACGGTTTCACCCTGCGTGCCAACTTCTAATCTATGGAGGAAAAGAACATGAAAAAGATATATGCATTTATGCTTGGTCTTGCCGCACTCGTCTCCTTCTCTGCCTGCACCGAAGATGACTATGCATCCAAGTACCTCGATCCTTCCAAGACTACAACTGTCACCTGCGAAAAGCTGATGACCGGCGCCTTCATTGCCGGCAACCAGAATACGTTCAACAGCTACTGGAGAATGTACACCTGGGACAACTACTTCGGCAAACTCGCCCAGACCATCGGTTTCTCCAACAACTCCGGCACCGTCTATTACATCAACGACGGTTATGCCAACGACCGTTGGAACAACTTCTATGACATTCTCCGCCAGTACAGGGTGATGGAGAAGGTATGGAACGAAGAAGAAGACGACGCCAAGGCTCAGGACCGCGTTTTCCTGGCCCTGACCGAAGTCTTCATCTACGACCATCTTTCCCAGCTGTGCGACATCTGGGGCCCGGTTCCCTTCAGCGAGGCCGGCAATCTGGGTGTCACCGGCGATCTCGTGACTTCCTATCCCGCTTACGACAGCGACGTGGATCTCTACAAGATGATGCTCGAGAATCTCGACGCCCTCTATACCGAGATCGGTTCCCTCAACAACAGCCTCAGCAGCACCACCAAGGCCAAGATTGCCGCCCAGGATTACATCAACGGCGGTGACCTCCAGATGTGGCAGCGCTACTGCAACTCCCTCATGCTCCGTCTCGGCATGCATGTCGCCCTCAAGGGAAGCCTCACTTCCCAGGGCCAGGCTGCCGTCAAGACCGCCGCAGGCCGTCTCCTTGTGACCGACCTCGACAACGCCATCGGCGTCAAGGCCGATGCCGACGGATTCAAGTATTACGAGAACTATCGTGACGGCTTCAAGGACATCAACAACACCGCATCGCAGGTGCTTATCGACGCCATGCAGATTACCGGTGAGAACGATCCCCGCCTGCCCGTCATCTACGTTCCCGATGCAGAAGGCAACTACTACGGCATGAGCACCCATGAGACCGATGATGAGCAGAACGAGCGCGGCGGCGGCTCCCACAACACCGAGGAGACCCGCTACTATGCCCGTCTGAACAATATCACCTACATGTCCAACAACTACATGTGGAACCCGATCATCACCGCTTCCGAGGTGTACTTCCTCCTCGCGGAGGCCGCCCAGCGCGGATACATCTCCACCACCACGGCCGAGGCCGCATTCCGCAACGGTGTCAAGTACTCGATCCTGGGCTACTACAAGTCCAATATCGAGAGCAGCCAGGCATCCCTGTTCTACAACTCCAGCGCTTACAACGACTTCCACGCTACGGACTATCCCGACAGCGGCGAAATCGACGCCTACACCTCCGCCCTTTGGGGCGCCTACGGCGACAAGCTCAACGCCATCATGACCCAGAAGCTGGTCAACTTCGGCATCCTCCAGGCCACCCAGGCTTGGACCGACATCCGCAGGACCGGTCTTCCCGCCCTTTACTATCCGGCCGACGGCGCTGACAACAACGGTTACAAGACCGTCACCCAGCGCGTGAAGTACCCGAATACCGAAGCTGCGAACAATGCCGCCAACTACGAGGCCAACAAGGCCAACGTGAACGGCGACTCCGCTTACTACACCCTCTTCTGGGCTACCGAGGTAAAGTAATTTCACCTAAGCCTTAATAAACCGAAAGCGGCGGATAAGTGATTATCTGTCGCTTTCTTTTTTTGCTTCGCCGGCCCGAAACACCTAAGGAATGAGAAAAAAATTAGTTGCTTCAAATTTTATAGAAGATTGTCGAGAATTTCTGGAGTTTGGAAGAAGGAGTGCAGCAGTAGCTGCATGACTGATGAGAAACTTCAGAAAGGCCGACAAGATTCGTAAAATGAAGCAACTAATTTTTTGAACATGACTAAAACTTTTCATGTGAGGAAAGATATTCAAAAAAAAGTGCTATCTTTCAATCATCATGAAAAAATTGTTTACAGCATTTGCGCTGGCCCTCTTTTCCCTCGGGCTCTGCGCCCAGGACATGGAATGGTTCGACGACGCCAAGCTGGGCATCTTCATCCATTGGGGAATATATGCCGTCGACGGAGTTTCCGAGAGCTGGTCGTTCCACAACGAAAAGGTTCCCTACGACAAGTACATGGCTCAGGCAAAGGGCTTTACGGCCTCAAAATACAATCCCGAAAAGTGGGCGGAGTTGATCGCTTCGAGCGGAGCGAAGTATACCGTTCTCACCTCTAAGCATCACGACGGGGTGGCCCTGTGGAACACGGCGGTGGGAGAACTCTCCATTCCGGCGCTCACTCCCGCCGGCCGCGACGTGCTCACCCCCTTCGTGGAAGCCGTGCGAGGAAAGGGGCTCAAGCTCGGGCTCTACTACTCGCTTCTCGACTGGTCCAGGGACGACTATCCCAACTTTACCGTAAACAATACTCGCTACAAGATAGATGAAGACCCCGCCCGCTGGCAGCGTTTCGTGGACTTCAATTTCGCGCAGATCCGCGAGCTCTCCGAGGCCTATAATCCCGACCTCTACTGGTTCGACGGCGACTGGGAGCAGACTGCCCAGGCCTGGAATTCTCCCGGAATCATTTCTCTCATAAGGAGTTACAACCCCGCTGTGGTGGTGAACTCGCGTATTCAGGGCTACGGTGATTACGCCACTCCCGAGATAGGCGTTCCGATTGCGAGGCCCGATGCGCGCTACTGGGAGCTCTGCTATACCATCAACGACTCCTGGGGCTTCCAGCATAAAGACACCAACTTCAAGACTCCCTACATGGTGCTCCGCACCTTCATCGACTGCCTTTCCAACGGCGGCAACCTGCTCCTCGACATCGGTCCGCGCGAAGACGGCACCATCCCCTCCGAGGAGGTGAAGGTGCTGAAGGAGCTGGGCAGATGGACTTCAAAGCACGCCGAGGCCGTCTACGGCACGCGTGCGGGCGTCTCTCCCGAATGTTTCAAGGGTGGCTACACTGCGTTGAGCAAGGACGGCACGGTGCTTTACCTGTATGTGCCCGGCAAGCCGTCGGGTCCCATAGAAGTCAAGGGCATAGTCAATGCGGTGAAGAAGGCGCGCGTGGTAGGGAAGGGCACCGAACTGAAACATGAAGTGTACAACAAGCTCTCGTGGCAGGAGACTCCCGGCCTCATCGAGATTTATCTGCCTGGCAGCTGCCTCGATCCGGCCTTTACCGTCGTAGCCCTCGAGCTTGACGGCCCCGTGAAGACGTTCTTGAAGTAGTGACGATTCGTATGACGACAATCCCGATGACAGACATTTTCAATAATTTCTATAACGGCAAGCGCGTCCTCGTGACCGGCCACACCGGCTTCAAGGGCAGTTGGCTGTGCATCTGGCTCCATGAGTTGGGTGCGGAGGTGGTAGGCGTGGGGCTGGAACCCTACTCCGAGAAGGATAACTTTGTGCTCAGTGGCATAGGCGGGAAAATCAAGGCCGACATCCGTGCGGACATCCGTGACGGAGAGAAAATGAAGGAAATCTTCGCCCAGTACCATCCGGAGATAGTCTTCCACTTGGCCGCTCAGCCCTTGGTGCGACTTAGTTACGAGATTCCCGTAGAGACCTACCAGACCAATGTGATGGGAACCATCAACATCATGGAAGCCATCCGTGCGACGGAGAGCGTGAAGGTAGGCGTGATGATAACTACCGACAAGTGCTACGACAACAAGGAGCAGCTGACCGGCTACAAGGAGGACGACCCCTTTGGCGGTTACGACCCCTACAGCAGCAGCAAGGGAGCCTGTGAGATAG
>ERZ842401.1283-NODE-1283-length-36333-cov-47.399443_pt1 | contig 36333 bp, 26 predicted proteins | sample MGYA00521270_ERZ842401 | MGnify/ENA primary metagenome ERZ842401 (study PRJEB31892, sample SAMEA3878208) | bioreactor metagenome | biome: Moose rumen | place: Sweden | collected 2011-10 | study: EMG produced TPA metagenomics assembly of the PRJEB12797 data set...
GTACAGGTGCGCACCACCATCGAGGACTTCCGCAACCCCGCAGACGAGTAGGAAATGAAGTGTGAAAGAAAGAGTAAGAATCTTAACGTAAAGAGGGTGTGTCAAGAAAAAGGCACATCCTCTTGGTTTTTTAAGAAAGTTTCCCTTGGAGGAATTTCTTTTGGGGGGTGGGTCAGAACTTGTAGTCGATGCCGATTCCGATGACGTTGTTGGTGCGCGAGTAGGTCTCTTTGCCGTAGGCGGTCTGCTTGTCGTAGTCGCTGTAGAGGCTGATGAAGTAGCCAGCGTTGAGGCGCAGCTTCTCGTTGATGTTCCAGGCGCCGCCCATGCCTACCGACCAGCTGTCGCAGGCGAACGAGGTGTTTTGCTGGTAGCCGTCGGAGAGTCCGTAGTCGGTGCGCTGTCCGCCGCAGCTGACGGTGAACTTGTCGTTGATGTCGTACTCGACACCTGCCAGGAACTCGTGGGTGCCGTGCTTGAGCTCCTTCTGGCGGTCGTTGGCCATGCGGGCGTTCTTGTCGTCATAGAAGTGGTACTCCAGGGTGGCACGCAGCTTGGGTGTGAACTCATAACCGGCGGCCACGGAGAGCAAGGCGGGCATGTCGTAGCGCGTCTTGGCACCGTCCTCGTAGGGGGCGGTATAGGCGCTGAAGCCGCCGCTCATCTGCTGCTGGATGGTCTGCCCGATGGTCATGGCCTGCTCTGCCGTGATGCCGCCGGCCATTACCAGCTGGGCCAGCGGTTCCGTCACCAGCTTGGTGGTATTCAGGTCGGCGCCCAGGCTGTTGGTCTCGTTGGTGGTCTGGATTTTGGTGCGGAACTCATAGCGGGCGGTCAGCGAGAACGGTCCCTGACGGAAGGCCAGGCTGACGATGGGTGTGAATCCCCAGCCTTTCTGGTCGACGTCGAGCGAGAGGTTGGCCAGGTTGCCCATGGTAGAGTGGTCTGCCTTGACGTGTCCGCGATAGTAGCCGTCGTAGTAGTTGGCACGGATGCCTGCTGCTGCCGAGAGGCAGTCGAGCACCTTATAGGTGAAGTTGACCTGTCCACCGTAGATATACTGCTTGCCCTTCATCTCGGCATCGTACTGGTCGGGGGTGACCACGGGCGTGTAGCCGCCGGTGGCATCGGACAGGCCTTTTGTGAGCGTGGTGATGGTGCTACCCAGCAAGGCGTTGAACATGGGTACACCTTCCTTGTATTCGACGAAGCCACCACTGCCCACGATGCCGAGCATAGCGGAGACGGCCCAGCGGTCGTGCTTGTAGGAAGCGAAGAGGGCAGGGACGATGGGTGCCGAAGCCTTGCCTTCGTAAGTGTGGCTGCCTGCCTGCGTGGTCAGCTCGATGTCGCGATACTGCCAGGGTTTCTGGAAGTTGAGTGATAACTGCCAGCCCTCATGTCCCCAGGCGAGTCCTGCGGGATTGCTGAAGACAGCGTCGATGTCAGTCGTTGTGCCTCGTGCCATCATGCGGTCGAAGGCGATGTGATAGTTGGTGTTGGTCATCAGTCCGCCAGCGCGAACCATACTCACTGAACCTAAGGCGATACATGCCAGTAATAGTAACTTTTTTCTCATTTAGAATAAAATTGGTTGAAAATTCGGCTGCAAAGGTACAAAGTTTTTTGGGAAAAGCCTTGACTTACATTATTTATTTTAAGGAAGGCTTAAAAAATTCCTCAAAACGTTGTGCCGTGTGCACTCTTTTTTGTAATTTTGCAGGCGATTTACGATTATTATAATAACGCGTTATATTTTATGGCAGACAAGAAAAGAATTAAGACAGCGCTCATCTCTGTTTTTCATAAGGATGGGCTGGAAGAATTGTTGAAGAAGCTGAATGACGAGGGCGTGAAGTTCTTGTCGACAGGTGGCACACAGGCCTTTATCGAGTCCTTGGGCTATGCATGCGAGAAAGTGGAGAACGTGACAACGTACCCCAGCATCCTGGGCGGACGCGTGAAAACGTTGCATCCGAAGGTGTTCGGAGGCATTCTGGGCCGTCGTGAGAACGAGGGCGACCGGGAGCAGATGGCACAGTACGAGATTCCCGAGATTGACCTGGTGGTTGTCGACCTCTATCCCTTTGAACAGACGGTAGCCAGCGGTGCCTCGGAGCAGGACATCATCGAGAAGATAGACATCGGTGGCATCTCACTCATCCGCGCTGCAGCCAAGAATTTCAACGACGTGGTGATCGTGCCGTCGAAGGCTGAGTATGCTGTATTGCTGGACATCCTGAACGGGCAGGGTGCCGAGACCACGCGTGAGCAGCGTCGCATGCTGGCCACACGCGCCTTCGGTGTCAGTTCACACTATGATACCGCCATCCACAGCTGGTTTGGGAAATAAATCGTAAAATTGTAAATTGTCAAATAGTAAATTATTATAATGGGATTTTTTAGTTTTGTCCAGGAGATAGCCATGGACCTTGGAACGGCTAACACCATCATTATCAGTGATGACAAGATTGTGGTCGACGAGCCGTCAGTAGTAGCGCTGGACCGCCACACCGACAAGATGATTGCCGTGGGCGAGAAGGCCAAGATGATGTATGAGAAAACGCATGACAACATCCGCACCGTTCGCCCGTTGCGCGACGGTGTGATAGCCGACTTCTCTGCCTGCGAGCAGATGATGCGCGGACTGATTAAGATGGTACATACGGGACACCGCCTCTTCTCGCCCTCACTGCGCATGGTGATTGGCGTGCCGTCGGGTTCGACGGAGGTGGAGCTGCGTGCCGTGCGCGACAGTGCCGAGCATGCCGACGGCCGTGACGTGTACCTGATTTTCGAGCCGATGGCTGCTGCCATTGGTATCGGCATCGACGTGGAGGCACCTGAGGGTAACATGATTGTCGACATCGGCGGCGGCTCGACGGAGATTGCCGTCATTTCGCTGGGTGGCATCGTCAGCAACAACAGCATCCGCACGGCTGGCGACGACCTGACGATGGACATCCAGGAGTATATGGCCCGCCAGCACAACGTGAAGGTGTCGGAGCGTATGGCCGAGCGTATCAAGATAGCTGTGGGCTCGGCACTCACCGACCTGGGCGACGAAGCCCCCGAGGACTATGTCGTACACGGCCCGAACCGCATCACCGCCCTGCCCATGGAGGTGCCCGTATGCTATCAGGAGGTGGCACACTGCATCGACAAGACGGTGGCAAAGATTGAGAATGCCGTCCTCTCGGCACTCGAGAATACCCCCCCTGAGTTGTATGCCGACATCGTGAAGAACGGTATTTGGCTGGCAGGCGGCGGTGCCCTGCTGCGTGGTCTGGACCGTCGTCTGGAGGGTAAGATCAATATCCCCTTCCATATTGCCGAGGACCCCTTGCACTCAGTAGCCAAGGGCGCCGGCATTGCCCTGAAGAACGTAGACCGTTTCTCGTTCTTGATGAGATAAGAGAGATACGAGATAAGGGGGAGGTTCTAGATGAAGAATCTGCTGGAGTTCCTGCACAAGCATCACCACTGGTTCCTTTTCGTCATCCTGGAGGTTGTCAGTGCCGTCTTGCTGTTCCAATACAACAGTTATCAGAACAGCGTGTGGTTTACGACAGCCAACACGGTGGCGGGACGCGTCTACGAATGGAGCTCGGCGGTGGAGGCTTTCTTCTCATTGACGAAGGTGAATGAGGACTTGACGCTTCGTAATTTCTACTTGGAGCGTCAGGTCACTCAGTTGCGTCGTCTCTATGGTGAGGCTACCCACGAGGTCAGCAGCCAGGAGCTTCAGGAATTCCAGATGCTCAGCCAGTATAAGCTCATCCCCGCCAAGGTCGTCACCAACGAGTTGCACGAGCGCGACAATCTGCTCACCATCGACAAGGGTGAGGCCGACGGCGTGGAGCCCGGCATGGGCGTGGCATGCGGCAAGGGTGTCGTGGGTGTGACCTATCTCACCTCGCCGCACTATAGCGTGGTGATACCCGTGCTGAACATGTCGGCATCGCGCATCAGCTGTGCCATACGCGGACACGACTATTTCGGCGTGCTGCGCTGGGACGGCAAGGACGCCGGCATCGCATACGTCGAGGACATCCCCCGCCATGCCCGTTTCAAGCGTGGCGACTGGGTGGAGACGAACGGCTATTCGAGCATCTTCCCCCCGGGCGTGCTCGTGGGGCAAATCAAGCAGGTGTTCAATTCCCGCGACGGACTGAGCTACCGCCTGCAGGTGCGCCTGTCGACGGACTTCGGCAACCTGCGCGACGTGGTGGTCATCAACGACAAGACCATCATGGAACGCGTGCGACTGATGCGTGCTGCCAAGGACACGCTGCAACTGAACGTGAAGGAGTAGAGTTTAGGGTTTAGGGTTTAGAGTTTAGAGTTTAGAGTAATGACGATAGATTTGTTGAAACGGGCTGGATGGTTTGCTGTGTTCGTCGTGGTACAGGCAGTGGTACTGGGACGCATACACCTGTTCCATTGTGCCACGCCGCTGCTCTATGTCTACTTCGTCACCCAGTTCCCCCGCAACTACCCCAAGTGGGGCATCCTCTTGTGGAGCTTCATGCTGGGACTGATGGTTGACACCTTCTCGAATACGCCAGGACTGGCGTCGGCATCGCTGACGCCCATTGCTGCCATACAACCCTACTTCTTCGAGCTCTTCGTGCCCCGCGACTCGGTGGAAGACCTGAAGCCTGCCCTGTCGACGCTCGGAGCGATGAGATACAGCTACTACATCGTCACACTGGTCGTGCTCTACTGCCTGGTGTTCTACTCGCTGGAACTGTTCAACTTCTTCAACCTGCAGGAGTGGGCACTGTGCGTCGTGGGCAGTGCTGCCATCACGCTGTTGCTCATCTATACCTTTGAGTTTGCCAAGTGCAGGTAACAGACTAACCTATCAACGAGGGGATGAAGGACTATACGCTGGATAACAGGCGCTATGTGATAGCCGGAGTGGCTGTGCTGATCGTGGTGGTATACACCATCCGCCTCTTCATGCTCCAGATTACCAGCGACGACTACAAGAAGAGCGCCGACTCGAATGCCTTCCTCAAGAAGATAGAATATCCGTCGCGTGGCGTCATCAGCGACCGAAACGGCAAACTGCTGGTCTACAACCAGCCTTCATACGACATCATGGTGGTGATGAACGAGGTCGGCAACAGGCTGGACACCCTTGAACTGTGTCAGGCGCTGAACATCACGAAGGAGGACTTCGACAGCCGTATGGCGACCATCAAGGACAGAAACAAGAACCCCGGCTACTCGCGATTCACCCAGCAGCTCTTCATGAGCCAGCTGTCAGACCACGACTTCTCGGTGTTCCAGGAAAAGATGTTCCGCTTCCCGGGCTTCTATGTCCAGCGGCGCAGCATCCGACAATACCAGTATCCCTTTGCCGCCCACGTGCTGGGCGACGTGGCTGAGGTGTCGCCTGCCGACATCGAGGAGGATGACTACTACCAGCCTGGCGACTATATCGGCAAGCTGGGCGTAGAGCGTAGCTATGAGAAGCAGCTGCGTGGCGAGAAAGGCATCCAGATACTGTTGCGCGATGCTCATGGACGTGTGCAGGGACGCTACCAGGATGGTAAGTTCGACCGCCGACCCGTGGCTGGTAAGAACCTGACGCTGAGCATCGATGCCGACCTGCAGGCCCTGGGCGAGCGGCTGATGGAAGGCAAGATAGGCAGCATCGTAGCCATTGAGCCCGCCACGGGCGAGGTGCTCTGTATGGTCAGTTCGCCCAGCTACGACCCCCGCGTCATGGTGGGCCGACAGCGCTCCAAGAGCCACCGCCAACTGAGTCAGAACGTATGGAAACCCCTGCTGAACCGCAGCATCATGGGACAGTACCCGCCGGGCTCTACCTTCAAGACCACGCAGGGACTGACCTTCATGTCGGAGGGCATCCTGCATCCCACGCATACCGCCTATCCCTGTGGTCACGGCTTCAACTACAAAGGCCTGCATGTGGGCTGTCACGGCCATGCCTCGCCGCTGTCGCTGGTGCCTGCCCTGAGCACGTCGTGTAACGGCTACTTCTGCTGGGGTCTCTATTATATGATAGGTGCGAAGTCGAAATACGGCAACGTCGTCAATGCCATGAATACCTGGCGCGACTACATGGTCAGCATGGGTTTCGGCTATAAGTTAGGCATCGACCTGCCGGGCGAGAAGCGCGGCATGATACCCAACGGACAGTACTACGACAATGCCTACAAAGGGTCGTGGAACGGACTGACCGTCATCTCCATTGCCATCGGACAGGGTGAGGTGACCGCCACTCCCCTGCAGATTGCCAACCTGGGAGCCACCATTGCCAATAGAGGGTGGTATGTGAAGCCTCACGTCGTCAAGAAGATACAGGGCGAAAAGCTTGACACCGCCTATACCCACCGCCACTATTCCAAGGCCAAGCGCAATGCCTACGACTATGTCGTTCAGGGTATGAGAGCCTCGGCGACGGGCGGTACGTGCCATGAGCTGGCGAAGTACGACTTCATGGCATGCGGCAAGACGGGTACCGCCCAGAACCGTGGTCATGACCACTCGGTATTCATGGGTTTTGCCCCTATGGACAAACCTAAGATTGCCGTTGCCGTCTATGTCGAGAACGGTGGCTGGGGTGCTACCTATGGCGTGCCTATCGGTGGCTTGATAATGGAACAGTATATTCACGGGAAACTCTCGGAGGCCTCGATGAAGAAGGCTGAGGAGTTCCAGCACAGGCATATCTCGTATGGCTCAACGAGTAGATAATAGATAAGAGATAATAGATAAGAGATAAGAGATAAGAGATGGCTAACGATAAGCGGAAACAGAGCGTGTTGCTCAATATTGACTGGTGGACGATATTGATTTATATCGCCCTGTTGTCGTTTGGCTGGATTAGCGTCTGCGGAGCCAGCTACTCGTATGGCGAGACGGACATCTTCTCGCTGGCAACGCGCTCGGGCATGCAGATAGTATGGATTGGTACCAGCATCATGCTGGGATTCATCATCCTGATGCTCGACGACCGTTTCTACGACACCTTTTCCTATATCATCTACGGATTGCTGCTGTTGCTGCTCTTTGCCACCATCTTCAATCCACATTCCATCAAGGGCTCGCGGTCGTGGCTCGTGCTGGGACCCTTGCGACTGCAACCGGCTGAGTTTGCGAAGTTTGCCACCTCGCTGGCACTGGCCAAACTGATGTCCACTTATGGCTACAATATCCAGCAGTGGAAGCATTTCGCCATGGCCTTGGCACTCATCCTGCTGCCCATGGTGTGCATTGTCGGACAGCGTGAGACGGGGTCGGCACTGGTGTACCTGTCGTTCTTCCTGATGTTCTATCGCGAGGGCATGCCGGGGAGCGTCCTCTTTACGGGTGTCGCTGCCGTCATCTATTTCGTGGTGGGCATCCGCTATGCCGACGTTCATTTCGGAGAGTCGCCCACCAGCGTGGGTAAGTTTACTGTCATGCTGCTCATACAGCTCTTCTCTATCGGCATGGTGTGGGTGTACTGCCATCGTCGCACGGCCTGGCATCTGTTGCTGGCCTGCATAGCCGTTACCCTGGCGGCTTACCTCGTGTCACTGATTCCCAGCGTTCATGCCTGGTTCGACATGGTCTATGTCCAGCTGGTGATGACGGCCGTGCTTATAGGCTATCTGGTCTGGGAGGGGCTGGGTTCCCGGCTTCGCAACTATTTCTTCATCGCCTTGTTTGCCCTGGGGTCGGTGGGGTTCTTCTATGGTGCCGACTTCATCATGAACAATGTGATGGAACCCCACCAGCGGTCGCGTATCAATGTGCTGCTGGGACTGGACGAGGACCTGCGTGGTGCGGGCTATAATGTGCACCAGTCGGAGATAGCCATCGGCTCGGGTGGCCTGGAAGGTAAGGGATTCCTGAATGGTACGCAGACGAAGTTGAAGTTTGTGCCTGAGCAGGATACCGACTTCATCTTCTGTACCGTTGGCGAAGAGGAAGGCTTTTTGGGCTCGGCAGGTGTGCTGCTGTTGTTCCTGGCGCTCATCCTGCGACTGATACATCTGTCAGAGCGCCAGCCGTTCCGCTTTGGGCGTGTCTATGGCTACTGTGTGCTGAGCATCTTCCTGTTCCATGTCTTCATCAATGTGGGCATGGTGTTGGGACTGACGCCCGTCATCGGCATCCCGCTGCCGTTCTTCAGCTATGGCGGTTCGTCGCTGTGGGGATTTACGTTCCTGCTCTTTATCTTCCTGCGCATCGATGCAGGAAGGAATCTGGTACGTTCCTGATTATTTCTTTGTCAGGCGGATGCCGATGTCGGAGATGCCCGGCAGGATTTCCCGCTTCATGTCATGGCGTATGTCGATATGTAGCCTGTCGTCTTTCTTTAGCTCCAGCGTCGTCAGGTGGAAGATGTACTGGTAGTGGCTGACGCCGCGGCCTTTGGCAACGCCCTGCTGGTCGATGAGCTTGCAGTTCAGCGTATCGCTCTTGGTCTCCATCGAAGGGCGGACGGTCTGCTTGACAATCAGACTGAGTCCTGTAAAGGGGTAGTCGCCATTGATGCGCAGGCCCACCTCCTCGACATACCGGCCGTCGTGCGTCATAGGCGGCACGTCGAAGGTCAGCGTGTCGTTCTTCTCCCAGCCCGACAGGGGCGTGTGCTCATAGTGGTTATACACTGTCTGCTTTTGGCAGGCGGTCAGTGCCATCACCATGAGCATGACGAGAACCAAAAAGCTGTACCTATTCTTTGCCATCTTTGGGTTGAGGCTTGCGGGGCTTCTTTTTCTTTTTCTTCTTGGCGCGGTCGAAGCGGGTGATGTTGTCCTGCGTCGCCAGGTCAATGGGGCCTTGCGGCTCGTTCTTGGCGCCGTTCTCCTGCAACGACTCCGGCTTCTCGCCACGACGGTTCATATCGATGACTTGTCGGGCGCGCTGGGCCGTAATGGTCTCCAGGTTGGCGGCAATGTTCTTGTCAGTAGAGTAGGTGACAAGGCCTGCCAAAATGTCACTCTTGAAGAAGAAGTAGTCGCTGTCCTGGGTTTGTAGCTGGATGTCCTTGGAAGGCATCTTGCGGCCAGCCTCCACATATGTGTCGACCTCATAGTTCAGGCAGCACTTCAGCTTGGCACACATGCCGGCCAGCTTCTGGGGATTGAGGGAGATGTCCTGGAAACGGGCAGCGGAAGTGCCGACGCTGATGAAGTTCTTCATCCACGTAGCACAGCACAGCTCACGTCCGCAGGGACCCGTACCTCCGATGCGTCCTGCCTCCTGGCGTGCGCCAATCTGCTTCATCTCGATGCGTACATGGAAGGTGGCTGCCAGGTCCTTGATGAGTTGGCGGAAGTCCACACGCTCGTCAGCGATGTAGTAGAAGATGGCCTTGTTGCAGTCGCCTTGGTATTCCACGTCGCCGATTTTCATCTTCAGTCCCAAGTTCTTGGCAATCTGGCGACTCTCAATCATCGTGGCATGCTCGCGGGCCTTGGCCTCACGGAATTTCTCCATGTCGACAGGACGTGCAATGCGGTAGATGCGGCGAATCTCCTCAGAGCTCTTCAGGTTGGCTTTCTTGATCTGCAGCTTTACCAGTCGGCCTGTCAGCGTCACCACGCCGATGTCGTGACCAGGGTTGGCCTCGACGGCTACGATGTCGCCCTTCTTCAGTTCCAGGTTGTTGACGTTATGATAGTAGCCCTTGCGGGTATGCTTGAACTGTACCTCCACCAGGTCGGTGTCGTCGGTGTTTCCTGGCACGTCGGCCAGCCAGTCGTAGGTGTTCAGTTGCCGGTCCTGCCGGCCGATGGCCTGATGGCACAGTCCACGGTCGCAGCCAGTCTTTATTTCATAGTCTTTACTCATCTCTTATCTCTTATCTTTTATCTCTTATCTTTTATCTCTTATCTCTTATCTATTTCTGTATCAGTAGTACAATCATTTGCAGGGCGAAGTCGAAGAATACTATCTTTCCGTTGGCATTCTGTCCGATGTCGCGAATGGCACGATTGGCCAGGTCGCTGATGGGCAGGATGTTGGCTTCGTTGATGAAACGGGCGAAGTTGCGGGCAAAATCCTCCTCGCGCTGCGTCATATAGACGATGTCGGGCTGGCGGAAGTTATACATGAAGTTCTCGCGAATCAGCCGCAGGAAGTATTCCAGGAAGCGTTTCTCACGCTCACGACCCATCGATGCCATCCGCTCCGACCATGCCTTCAGGTCTTTCACCTTGCGCTGGTAGGCCAGGCGCATCAGCGTCTGGAACATGTCTAAGAAAAGCTCGTTCTCGGAGTCAGCACTCAGCATCTCCAATGCCTTCAGCCAACTGCCGTTGGCCATGCGTGCTATGCGGTGAGCCATGTCGGCGCTGAGACCACGCCGCTGCATCAGCGCCTGTTCAACGTCGTCATCGGCTATCTTCTTGACATCGATGCGCTGTACGCGACTGCGGATAGTCTCCAGCAGACGGTCAGGCTCCTGACATACCATGATGAACAAGGTCTGCGAGGGTGGCTCCTCCAACAGTTTCAGTATCTTGTTGGCACACTCGATGTTCATGCGCTCGGGCAGCCAGATGAGGCTGATTTTGTAGCCACCCTGGCTCGACTTAAGACTGAGCTTGCGCACCAGACTGTCGCTTTCGCCGGCTGTGATGATGGCTTGCTGGTTCTCGCCACCCATCTGCTCCAGCCACTCCGTCATGGTGAAGTAGGGCCCCGCCATCACCAGTTCGTGCCACTCGCGGGCAAAGTCTTCGCTGACGGGCTTGTGGTCGGCACTCATCGACGGCAGCTTGATGGTGGGGTAGGTGAAGTGCAGGTCGGGATGCTCCAGCTTCTCGAGCATCGCCCTGTCGTTATCCGTCCTGCTCAGCAAGTGTTTGGCAAATCCGATGGCCAGTGCCATCTTGCCTGCTCCCTGCGGGCCGCACAGCATCAGGGCATGAGGCAGCCGGCCTTCTGAGACCATCTGCATCAGGCGCGACTGCACCTCTTGTTGTCCTATTACTTCGTTGAACGTCATTTTCAGCCGACAAAGTTACGAATAAGCGAGCAAAATGCAAAGGAAAAGCTTGTTTTTCTTTGCATTTTCAAGCGAAAGTAACTTCGCCAAGGGTGAAAGTTACGAAAAGTCGAACACAAAACAAAGAAACTTGTTTCTTTTTTGTTATTCTCGCAGAAAATGATTACTTTTGTAGCACGAAAAGAAACCTCAAAGGAAACTATAAGCATTGTCTTGATATGATAAATCGTGAACTCCTACAGCCACAGAGCATCGTTGTCATCGGTGGTTCCAACAATGTCCACAAACCCGGTGGTGCTGTGGTGCGTAACATCCTGCAGGGTGGCTTCCCTGGTACGCTGCGTGTCGTCAATCCCAAGGAGAATGAGGTGCAGGGTATCAAGGTGTTCCAGAATGCCCACGAGTTGCCGCCCACCGAACTGGCCATTCTCGTCATTCCTGCCAAGTTCTGTCCCGATACGGTGGAACTGCTGGCCAGGGAGAAGGGAACCAAAGCCTTCATCATCATCTCTGCCGGTTTTGGTGAAGAGACCCAGGCGGGTGCTGTCATGGAACAGCGCATCCTGGACATCTGTGCACAGTATGGTGCCTCACTCATAGGCCCCAACTGCATCGGACTGCTCAACCGTCACCATCATAGTGTGTTCACCAAGCCCATCCCCACGCTCAATCCCAAGGGCGTCGACTTCATCAGCGGCTCTGGGGCTACGGCGGTATTCATCCTGGAGAGTGCCGTCATCAAGGGTCTCCAGTTCAATAGTGTGTGGTCTATCGGTAATGGCAAGCAGATAGGTATCGAGGACGTGCTACAGTATATGGACGAGCACTTCGACCCAGAACATGACTCGCACGTAAAACTGCTCTATATCGAGAATATTTCAGATCCCGACAAGTTGCTGTTCCACGCCAGCTCGCTCATCCGCAAGGGGTGCCGTATAGCAGCTATCAAGGCGGGCTCCAGCGAGAGTGGCAGCCGTGCCGCCTCCAGTCATACGGGAGCCATTGCCTCCAGCGACTCTGCCGTCGAGGCATTGTTCCGCAAGGCGGGCATCGTGCGCTGTTTCGGTCGTGAGGAACTGACGACGGTAGGTTGTATCTTTACCCTCCCGCAGCTGAAGGGACACAACTTCGCCATTGTCACCCATGCCGGCGGCCCGGGCGTCATGCTCACCGATGCACTGTCGAAGGGAGGCTTGAGCGTACCCCGGCTGGAAGGCCCGGAGGCTGACGAGCTGAAGGAGAAGTTGCTCCCAGGCTCTGCCGTTGCCAACCCCATTGATATTCTGGCTACAGGAACGGCTGAGCACCTCGGACTGGCTATCGACTATTGCGAACAGAAGTTTGACCAGATTGATGCCATTGCCGTCATCTATGGCACCCCGGGACTGACCAAGCTCTACGAAGCCTACGATACGCTGCACAAGAAGATACTCGAGTGCAAGAAACCCATATTCCCTGTTTTGCCAAGTCTGCATACAGCAGGTCCCGAGGTGGCAGAATTCCTGCAAAAAGGACATGTCAACTTCTCTGACGAGGTGACGCTGGCCACCGCTCTCTCGCAGGTGATGAACACGCCCGCCCCGGCTCCGCCAGAGGTGCAGCTCTATGGTATCGACATTCCCAGACTCAATAAAATCATCTATGGCATTGAGAACAGTGGCTATGTGCCGCCTCAGACAGTGCGCGACATCCTCTCCTGTGCAGGCATACCCCTTGTGCCGGAACTGGTCAGCATCTCCAAGGAGGAACTCACGGCCTTCGCCACACGCGTGGGCTATCCTGTCGTCGCCAAGGTGGTCGGTCCTGTCCACAAGAGCGATGTCGGCGGAGTGGCCTTGAACATCCGCACGCCTGAGCACTTGGCTCTCGAGTTTGAACGCATGATGAAGATTCAAGATGCCACGGGTGTCATGGTACAGAAGATGCTCAAGGGCACCGAGCTGTTTATCGGTGCCAAGTATGAGGAGCGCTTTGGTCATGTCGTGCTCTGTGGCTTGGGAGGCATTTTCGTTGAGGTGCTGAAGGACGTCCAGTCGGGTCTGGCTCCGCTCAGCTATGGCGAAGCCTACTCGATGATTCGGTCGCTGCGAGGTTATAAAATCATCAAAGGTACACGAGGACAGGCTGGCATCAACGAGCAGAAGTATGCCGAAATCATCGTCCGTCTCTCCACGCTGCTGCGCTTTGCCACGGAAATCAAGGAGATAGACATCAATCCGCTGCTGGCTGATGAGCACGACGTAGTGGCTGTCGATGCACGAATACTGATAGAAAAGTAATGTGACATGGAAGAAACAAAATGGAAAGAGACGGTCATCCTCGTCGATGCAGACTACGTGAACAAGGTGGCCTTTGACCTGATAGTCAACTTCGAGCGCATGCTCGGACGCAGAATACCACAGGCCGACATGGCCAGCTGGCTGGAGTATGTGGCACTGGACGGCGGACTGAAGCCAGGCGCTGTTGGTGAGGGGACAGCGGGCAAGGGTGAGAGAAGTGTCCAGGTGGTCCTCCTGCATCAGCAGAAACAGATGGACAACTTTGCCCCCGGACAATTCACCGAACTGGACGGCAAGGCCTTTTCGGGCCAGCTGGGCGAGTTCCTCATCAGCTGTGTACCCGTGGAAGACCTGACCACGATGGACGACCTCTTTGTAGACTCTCTGCAGATACTGGCCAATGCGGCAGAGGTGAAGCGGCTTGTCGTCATCCCCGATGCCGAGCATATATATAATAAGGTGCGCGACACCTTGCGGCATGCTGACGACGAGAAGCGCATCACCGTGCTGGCCATGCAACCCATGGAGGGCGGCAATTTCCGACAGGAAATCCTGGGCTATTCGCTGATGGCAGCCCTCGGCATCAGGTCGGAAGAAATCAATTGTAAATAGTTAAATAGTCAAATAGTTAAATAGTCAAATAAAACCATGAGTAGAGTATTAATGATTGGAGCTGGTGGCGTTGCCACCGTGGCAGCGTTCAAGATTGCCCAGAACGCTGACGTGTTTACAGAGTTTATGATTGCCAGTCGCCGCAAGGCCAAGTGCGACGCCATCGTGGAGGCCATCCACCAAAAGGGTTATACACTGCCCATCCAGACCGCGCAGGTCGATGCCGACGACGTGGAGCAGCTGAAGGCGTTGTTCAACGACTACAAGCCCGAACTGGTCATTAACCTCGCCCTTCCCTATCAGGACCTGACCATCATGGAAGCTTGCCTGGCCTGCGGATGTTCGTATCTCGATACTGCCAACTACGAGCCGAAGGACGAGGCACACTTTGAATACAGTTGGCAGTGGGCCTATCGTGAGCGTTTCGAGCAGGCTGGCCTGACAGCTATCCTGGGCTGCGGCTTCGACCCGGGTGTGACAAGCATCTACACGGCGTATGCCGCCAAGCATCATTTTGACGCCATCGAATACCTGGACATCGTCGACTGTAATGCTGGCGACCACCACAAGGCGTTCGCTACCAACTTCAACCCCGAAATCAACATCCGCGAGATTACTCAGAAGGGACTCTACTGGGAAAACGGACAATGGGTGGAGACGGAGCCGTTGGAGATTCACAAGGACCTGACCTATCCCAACATCGGGCCGCGTGACAGCTACCTGCTGCACCACGAGGAGATAGAGTCGCTGGTCATCAACTACCCCACCATCAAGCGCGCACGCTTCTGGATGACCTTCGGACAGCAGTACCTGAAGCATCTGGAAGTGATTCAGAACATCGGCATGAGCCGTATCGACGAGGTGGAGTATGAGGCTCCGCTGGCTGACGGCAGTGGCGTAGCAAAAGTAAAGATAGTTCCTCTGCAGTTCCTCAAGGCCGTGCTGCCCAATCCGCAGGACCTGGGCGAGAACTACGAGGGCGAGACCAGCATCGGCTGTCGCATCCGCGGCATCGGAAAGGATGGTCAGGAGCACACCTATTATATATATAACAACTGTTCGCACCGGGCTGCCTACGAAGAGACAGGCATGCAGGGAGTCAGCTACACCACGGGCGTACCGGCCATGATTGGGGCCATGATGTTCTGCAAGGGACTGTGGCGCAAGCCCGGTGTCCATAACGTCGAGGAGTTCGACCCCGATCCCTTCATGGAACAGCTCAACAAGCAGGGACTCCCCTGGCACGAGATTCACGACGGAGATTTGGAATTATAATCTTCGGGACATCGAATCGTCGAAACATCGAAGCATAGAAATATCGAAACAATAAAACAACAAATTAAAAACAACAAAATGGCAAAGAAAGAAGAAAACAATGAGCAACTGACCCCTCAGCAGCAGAAGATGAAAGCCCTGATGGCTGCTATGCAGAAGATAGAAAAAGACTTCGGCAAGGGTAGCATCATGAAGATGGGCGACGAGAAGGTAGAGAACGTCGAGGTGATTCCGACAGGCTCGATAGGCTTGAACGCCGCGCTGGGCGTGGGCGGATACCCCAAAGGACGCATCATCGAGATTTATGGTCCGGAGTCGAGTGGTAAGACGACACTGGCTATCCATGCCATTGCCGAGTGCCAGAAGGCTGGTGGCATTGCTGCCTTCATTGATGCTGAACATGCCTTCGACCGCTTCTATGCCGAGAAATTGGGTGTCGACATTGACAACCTTTACATCTCGCAGCCCGACAATGGCGAACAGGCTCTGGAGATTGCCGACCAGCTGATACGCTCGTCAGCCATCGACATACTGGTCATCGACTCAGTGGCAGCCCTGACACCGAAGAAGGAGATAGAGGGTGACATGGGCGACTCGGCAGTGGGTCTGCACGCCCGTCTGATGAGCCAGGCACTGCGTAAGTTGACGGGTACCATCTCGAAGACCAATACGACCTGTATCTTCATCAACCAGCTGCGCGAGAAAATTGGTGTCATGTTCGGCAATCCCGAGACAACGACGGGTGGCAACGCACTGAAGTTCTATGCCTCGGTACGTCTGGACATCCGCAAGGTGACTGCCATCAAGGACGGCGACCAGGTCATCGGCAACCAGGTGCGTGTGAAAGTCATCAAGAACAAGGTGGCCCCCCCGTTCCGCAAGGCGGAGTTCGAGATTACCTTTGGTGAGGGCATCTCAAAGGTCGGCGAACTGGTAGACCTGGGTACTGAGCTGGACATCATCAAGAAGAGCGGGTCATGGTTCTCCTACGAAGACTCCAAACTGGCACAGGGCCGCGATGCCGTCAAGGCATTGCTGAAGGACAACCCGGAGCTCTGCGAGGAGATTGAGGCTAAGATTATGGCAGTCTTGGAAGAGAAGAAAGCATAAGGCGGACAAATTGTTACCAGACAGCAGATAATAGTACTAAAAAATCTGACACAAATGCCAAGCGCGGCATTTGTGTCAGATTTCTTTTGTTGCTGAACCCTTTGCGTGGGTACTAACCGTCGTTATTGCAACGGTGTCCCTTTGCCGGTCAGACGGCGACTGCTGTTTTGCGAAGCAGCAGCACGACGTGTAACGGTAGCATTGCCACCAGCCTTTCCAGCACGCCCGCCTGCCTTCTTGACAACACCTTCTTCGTTGAATTGCACGACGAGCAGCACGCCGTTGGAACGGTTATACAGCCACTCCATGGTGCCATTGCTGTCCTTAATCTTGGAAACGGGCTCGCCGACGGCCAGCTCAACTTCTTCCTCGGTCATGCCGGGGATGACACGGCCTTCGCGGATGGCTGTACGTGTCTCCAGGGTAGTGCTATGCAGCTGACCTTCGCCCATGCCGAACAGACGGCCGAAAAAGTCTTCGGGCTGGTTGTCAGCACGTGCGACATCCTCGGAGAAGGTGATGTCCTTATAGAAGATGCGGCGCGTCTCCGTCTCACGGAGCGTCAGAGAGTAGTATTCGGTGTTCTTGATGGGCTTGATTTCGTCGATGATGAAGCCAGTGAAGCGAGGCACCTTCACGTCGCGGACCTTACCCGAGCCTTTACTGCTCATCGATGTGGCATACTTGGTGTGGACAGTCTGGTTCAAATAGTCGCGGACATCTTCCGACACTGCCATATCGGCACCCGTAAACTCAAAAGAGCCTTCAAAGAGGAATTTGGCATTGTCCAGCTCGAACTCATTGTCACGCAAGCCGCTGTTCGTCTTGCTCATGGCAACATTCTGGTAGAACTGCTTGCCGTCTTCGTCCTCAACGATAATCTTCACTGGAAACGAACGGGTGCCCACACCGACGGCAACCACCTTGACAACCTTGTTTTTGGGCATCGTCAGCTCACGGTAGCCATCGCCGTCGTACTCTGTATCCTCGCGGAAAATGGTGGTACGCGTTAACAGGTGCTGATCCATCAGCAACTCGCGAGCTTTGTCGACATCGCCCAGATAGGCCAGGGTGGGAACACCCATCTTGCCATAGCAATAGTCGTCAAAGGTTCCATTGGGCAACTCATAGTAGTAGCTCTTATTGTCGGTGTCACAGAAGAAACGGATATGGACACGGCCGTTAGGCATGTTCTCGTACCCTTTATACACCATAATGGAATGGCGCAAGAGGGCACTGCTGACCTCCTTGTTCGTGGTTGCGTCACGGAAAGTGTTCACCAGCAGGTCATATTTTTCGGGAATGACCATAAAGCGCATTCCTTCCTTCCAGTCGCACATGCTGTAGAAACGGAAATTCTTACCCATGAAATCAGTGGGTTCCGACTCTCCATTGGCATCGGACACTGCAGCAGACACTGCCTTTGCAGCAGTCTTCTTAACTCCCTTTGTCTTGACGATATAAGGATTGTCCTGTGCCATAGCGGTCGTCATGGCTACTGCCATAGTGACCAGAAAAAACATTCTTTTCATCATGATGTATATAGTTATTTTCAGAAATACGGTGCAAAGATAAATATTTTTTTTCATACTTGTGCCAAAATGTCATCATAATAATGCTAAAAAATGTTTTTGGCACATGCTTTGCTAATTTGTCAGTGTCAAATTCACGGAATATTAACAATTAAAACAATACAATTATGGGAAAGATTATTGGAATCGACTTAGGAACAACTAACAGCTGCGTTGCCGTTTTCGAAGGTAACGAGCCGGTGGTTATCGCCAACAGTGAGGGCAAGCGTACAACACCTTCCGTCGTTGGCTTTGTGGAGAACGGCGAGCGCAAGATAGGCGACCCCGCCAAGCGTCAGGCCATCACCAACCCGAAGAATACCGTTTACTCGATTAAGCGCTTCATGGGTGAGAACTGGCAACAGACCGAGAAGGAAATCTCTCGCGTACCTTATACCGTAGTCAACGAGGGTGGCTATCCGCGTGTCGACATCGACGGACGTAAGTACACCCCGCAGGAAATAAGCGCCATGGTGCTGCAGAAGATGAAGAAGACGGCCGAGGACTACCTCGGACAGGAGGTGACGGATGCCGTCATCACCGTGCCGGCCTACTTCTCCGACTCTCAGCGTCAGGCCACCAAGGAAGCTGGCCAGATAGCAGGCCTCAACGTACGTCGTATCGTCAATGAGCCGACGGCTGCCGCTCTGGCATACGGTGTCGACAAGGCCAACAAGGACATGAAGATTGCCGTGTTCGACCTCGGTGGCGGTACCTTCGATATCTCCATCCTGGAGTTCGGCGGCGGTGTCTTCGAAGTACTCTCTACCAATGGCGACACGCATCTGGGTGGTGACGACTTCGACCAGGTTATCATCGACTGGCTGGTACAGGAATTCAAGAACGACGAGGGTGCCGACCTAAAGGGCGACCCGATGGCCATGCAGCGTCTGAAGGAAGCTGCCGAGAAGGCTAAGATTGAGCTGTCTTCTTCTACCAGCACAGAGATAAACCTGCCGTACATCATGCCTGTTGGCGGCATACCCAAGCACTTGGTGAAGACCCTTACACGTGCCAAGTTCGAGCAGTTGGCTCATGGGCTTATCCAGGCTTGTCTGGCTCCCTGCCAGAAAGCTATGGCAGATGCCAAATTGTCAAACACAGACATTGACGAGGTCATCCTCGTAGGTGGCTCAAGCCGTATCCCTGCCGTGCAGGAACTGGTGAAGAACTATTTCGGCAAGGAGCCTTCAAAGGGTGTCAACCCCGACGAGGTGGTAGCCGTAGGTGCTTCTATCCAGGGTGCTATCCTCAACAAGGAAGGGGGCGTAGGCGACATCGTACTGCTCGACGTAACCCCGTTGACACTGGGTATCGAGACCATGGGTGGTGTTATGACCAAACTGATTGAGGCCAACACGACTATTCCTTGCAAGAAGAGCGAGGTGTTCTCGACTGCTGCCGACAACCAGACCGAGGTGACCATCCGCGTACTGCAGGGTGAGCGCCCCATGGCCAACCAGAACAAACAGCTGGGTATCTTCAACCTCACCGGCATCGCTCCAGCCCGTCGTGGCATTCCTCAGATTGAGGTGACGTTCGACATCGATGCCAACGGTATCTTGAAGGTCAGCGCCAAGGACAAGGCTACCGGCAAGGAGCAGGCCATCCGCATCGAGGCTTCGTCTGGCCTGTCTCAGGACGAGATCAACCGCATGAAGGCTGAGGCTGAGCAGAACGCCGAGAACGACAAGAAGGAGCGCGAGCGCGTCGACAAGATGAACCAGGCTGACTCGATGATCTTCCAGACGGAGAACCAGCTGCAAGAGATTGGTGACAAGATTCCCGCAGAGCACAAGCCTGCCATCGAACAGGCCCTCCAGCAGCTGAAGGATGCCCACAAGAGCGGCGACATTGCTGCTATCGACACTGCCATCAATGCTCTTAACACCGCTTGGCAGACCGCCTCACAGCAGATGTACCAAGGTGCTGGTGCCCAGGCCGGTCCTCAGCCCGGTGCTGATCAGCAGCAGGGACCCTTCTACAACCAGCAGACCGGCGGCACTCAGGAGCCCCCAAAGGATGACAATATCCAGGATGCCGACTTTGAGGAGGTGAAGTAACAAGGTTATTTCTACTATATTAATAGCGTGTAGCCATATTGGTTGCACGCTATTTCTTTTTTCACTTTATTTCTATTAATAATTCAAGCAATTCTTTGTTAATCCGAAATAATATTTGTATATTTGCAGCAAAATAATCATAGAATTATGTCGAATAATCAACAATCAATGATGCTCAACAGGCTAAAAGCTGCCTTGGCAGAACAAGGTCGGACAAACCGCTGGCTGTCTGAACAGCTTGGCAAGTCAGAAAACACTGTATCAAGATGGTGTGCCAACAAAGTATTTTGATGATTTTCAGTTTGGAAAAGAAAAAGACAAAAAGAATTATCGAGGGAATATTGTTAAGATAACAAGAGATACACCAAAATTTGGCTATGTCGTTATGGATGAAATGCCCGATAGTCTAATCGACTTTAACATTTCACATGGATGGAGAAAAACTCCTTTTGGATCATATTATAAAATGAATCCTGATCAGAATTTACACATTGAAGCCATTACATTCCAAGGCTTGCTTAGAAATGCAAGAGAAAGAAATAATCCTTTCTTTGATCATCTATTTGCTCAAAATGCATAAAAAACAGTTGTAATGGATTATAGAGTACTCAAAAAAGATTAATTTTGCAAACGAAATATGACGAAAGAAGAATTACAGAAAATCATAGCAATAGACGAAGGTATCCGGATAGAGTTAACCACGTCTACTGGTAACATGGATAAATTCCAAGAGGCTATCTGTGCTTTTGCTAACGATATGCCTGGTTCTGGAAAGAAAGGCTATCTGTTACTTGGCGTATATGATAATGGCCAAATAAGCGGAATGAAAGTTGACGATGCACTAATGAAACGCATTAGTGGCATTCGTTCTGATGGCAATATTCTACCTCTCCCCGTCATGACAACAGAAAAAGTGCAGACGGATGAAGGTGATGTATTGGTTGTGGAGGTTACTCCATCTTTTGATACACCTGTACGCTATCGAGGCAGAACGTTTATCAGAATTGGGCCACGTCGCGACATTGCCAGTGCTGAGGAAGAAAGAATCCTCGCAGAACGATGTGCCGCAAGTCTGCCAACATTTGACACAAGGCCTTGCCGTGAAGCGACAATAGACGATATTGATACAGAAACGATAGTCAAAGAGTATCTGCCAAAAGCCATCGATGCAGAAACGCTGGCTACTGACAGCCGCTCACTAAAGGAGCAGTTGGCATCCCTGCGACTGTTCAACATGCAATGGGATTGCCCAACATATGCGGCTCTAATCATGTTTGGTAAGAATCCACGCTACTTCATGCAGGGGGATTACATCCAGTTTGTGCGTTTTCGTGGTAATGACAATGGTGGAGAGATCCTGAATGAGCGTCGTTTCGAGGGCTGTTTATATAAGGTATTGCCACAATTGGAGAACTTCATCCGTGATGGCATCGTAACAAAACGTCCTGTTCCTATCAGTATCCTTAGAGAAAAGGATGTGCGCAACTATCCCTTCAAGGTGCTACGTGAGTTGATGATGAATGCTGTCATGCATCGGGATTACCAGGCGAACATGCCGACTCGTCTCTATCAGTACGACCATCATATAGAAATCATGAACCCTGGCGGTCTTTATGGACAGGCCCGTCCAGAGAACTTTCCTCATGTAAATGACTACCGCAATAGCGTAGTAGCAGAGATGATGAAGAACTTGAACTATGTCAACATGTTCAATCATGGTGTGAGCGAAGTGCAGGACTTACTGAAAGAGAATCAAAGCCCAGCTGCCGAGTTCAATATCAATCTTGTCACAGCATTTAGTGTTATAGTTCGTGAACCCAAGGACGATGACACTGCTAATGTCGGAAAAGATGACCCAAAAGATGACCCAAAAGAACTGTCTGAACGTCAGGAACTTATAATAGGCCTCATTAAAGATAATGACCTAATAACCATCCAACAAATGACCCAAAAGACAAAAGTCTCTGAAAAGACTATTAAACGCGAACTTGCGACTCTCCAGGAGAAGGGCATCCTAACTCGTGAGGGTGGCCGCAAGGAAGGCAAATGGGTTATCATTGTCAAATAAGGTTGTCCCAAGTATGTCCCAAGTTGTCCCAAGCAAGAACATATTTTAACTGCAAAAACTGATTCAAATGACTAAGGAAGAATTCAAGAAACTGGCCAGCGAATATTTGCGGGCTGAATTGTGGGAAGAACTGACCGACTCGGATGTGTTTGGTGTGGAGTTGGAGGATGGGAGAATTGCCTATTGCTGTGTAATGGGAAACTCTGGTATTCACAAGGGCTTGGGGATATATGTCGGCAAGCGTGGGTTCAGAACATATCTTGATCAAATTAACAAGGACAATGCCAATGATCGCAAAGTGGTATTCGACAGAATGGCCACATTCGAAGATATGCAAGTGTCTTATGATGAAAATGGATCCGTCCAGTGGTGGAGTCATCATCCGCATCTGGTACCAAGCCCTGAGAATTCTACAGAAGAGGAACTGGGCATTATGTGCCAAGCCATAAAAGCATGTATCGGCTTACGGAAACTTATCGATGCAAAGGATGGCGATGTTGTGTCATTAGGCTTTGACGAATACGAGGAATACCCGACCAAAGAAGGAGGCAAGGACGCTCCACTTATAAAGACAGAAGGTAAGGGCTATAGTTGCACCATCACACAATTGCCAGCCTATGACAGAAGCGACGAAGAACAACTGAAACAGTTGGCTGATGCTGAGGTTTGTTCCGATCGTTTTAAGGCAGACTTGTCTCTTTTACAAGGCTTGCGCAAAGCTGGCACTCTGCAATGCCGCCTGATACATCCGCCAACACCTGTCAAAGAGAATGAGAATACACCAGGTTATTATCCTCTATGGTTATTCACCGTGAATAAAGGCGATGGTAGAATAGTCCAGACAGAGACCGTACGACTAGGAGATGATATGGGCGTATATGCGATTCTTTCAAATCTTTGTGAGGTGATGTACAGACAAGGCCATCAGCCGCTGCAGATTTCCGTGCCTAATGAGGCAACAGAATGTCTGCTAAAGTCATTTTGCCAGCGTCAAGGCATTAAATTGGTACGCGAACGGTTGCCACTTCGTGAGTTAAACGCGGCTTGGGAAGGCATGTTTACCTATTTCGACCGTGATAATAAAGCAGATAATATGCCGAATTAATAGTACCTTATTTGTACCACGGATTTGTAACTTACTGATATACAACAGCGGTGAATTTCGAGGAGGTGAAGTAATCACTGGTGATATCAGAGAAAAATCGTGCAGCCCGCCACTGGGCTGCACGATTTCTTTGCATGGAATGGCTATTGGGCAGTGACTATCAGGCAACCGCCGTTTTCGGGAATGGTGATGGTGAACGACTCGCGCTTGACCTTCTGCGTCTTGACACTGCCGTTCAATTTGGCATCGTCGCTGTAGACGGTGACTTGAGAACCTTTCTGGAACATGGGCAGCTGGATGGTCTTCTTCAGCGGCTGAGGCTCGGCATTGATGCCGGCTACGAACCACTTGTCGCCACAACGGCGGGCAATGATGGCATATTTGCCGGGATACCCGTCAATGAAACGAACCTCATCCCATGTTGTGGGAACCTGCTTCATGAAGTCAATAGCCCATGCTGGTGCGTCCTCTAAGTTATTGGGAGCCAGGGCGAAATGCTGTACGCTGCTCTGGAACAGCACAGCCGTTGCCAGGGCATAGACGTCGCTGGTACGACGATAGGTGCCTCGGTCGTTGCCCGTGCTGTAGCGCTTGTTGAGTGCGGAACCACCGAAGTCCATCGATGCCACCGTGTTGCGGATGAAGGTATGCGTGCAGCCGTTCTTGGCCTCTGCGTCACAGGCACCCTGTCCGAAGCTCAGGTTCTCTGATGCCAGCACAGCCTCAGAAGCCACATAGTTAGGATACATGCGCTCCCAGCCGCGAGGCAGGGTACATCCGTGGAAGATACACTGCAAGCCAAACTCATTGGCGTCGGTCAGAATGTCCTCATAGAGCTGCATCATGACTTGCTTGTCGCCTCCGAAAAAGTCCACCTTGATACCCAGGATGCCGTTCTTCTGCATCCATGCCATCTCCTTGCGGCGTGCTGCCGGACGGTTCATCTTGTTGCGGGGCCCCTGCGGGGCATCGTTCCACGAACCATTGCTGTTATACCACAGGAACAGTCCCACGCCCTTTGACTTGGCGTATGCTGCCAGCTGCTCCAGACGGTCGTAGCCTATCTGCGTATCCCAATGGGCGTCGACGAGAACAGAACGATAGCCCAGGGCTGCCGAAAAGTCTATATACTCCTTCTGTTCCTCATAGTTACAGCTGGAATCCATTCTGATAATCCACGACCAGGTGCCCTTGCCGTATGTGTACTCCTTGGAAGCCTTGTACTTCGGCTGCACCAGGTCGTTGGCCACCGTCGTCTCCACGATGGGGGCGAGTGTCGTTCCCAGCGTCATCGTACGCCAGGGAGTCAGTGCTGGCAGTGCGACGCTGGCCGAGTTGGTGCACCACCCGTCCATCTCCTCAGCCTGCGGGAACCCGATGCGGTACTTGTTGGCACCGGCGTTCTCCAGACAGCAGCCGACATAGTTGCCGTCCGTCCCTGTCTCGGAGATAATCACCCAGCCGGCGGGTGTCTTAAACAGGCAGGGGAAGGTATATCCCTGTCCCCATCCGTTCTTGCCCATGGCGTCGTCCCATGTGTAGGATGTCTCGTAGCTGGGGTAGGTGCGTGCAAAGCCACCCATGGGCTTCACCTGCGGACAGAGGAAGGTCGTCGTGCCTTCGGGCAGTACGAAACTGCTGGCCTCACCCTCGACGACAGCACTCAACATGTCCTTCTTGGGCGCATAGATCTTATAGCGATAAGCTACGTCTCGGCCTGTTACACGGAAGATGACGTCCAGCGCCGGCTGGCCATTCTTTGTAAACTGGCAGACAGCCTCTGTCGCCTCGTACTTGACGTGGCTCTGCTTGATGGTCTTCAGCTGATATTCGTCCTTGACCGTCGTCACCTGGCAGTCACCCAGCGTCAGTTCCTTGGCGAGGCTGCCGAAGTTCATCTGCACGCCTAAGGGTGAGCGCTCGATGAACGTCACGTCGCCCAATGTCACCTGATAGGCGGGATTCCCGCCCTCATCGCTGACGGTTACCTGTACCTGTCCGTCCGGACTCTTAAACGTTTTCTCCGTTGCAAAGGCTGTCAGCACCATCATGGCCAGTGCCGCAACCGTCATCATTCGTCTTTTCATCGTTCTACTTGTTATTGTGATTTGTTATTTAGTTTTTATCTTTAATGTATACACGCCTCCGGGCCTGGTGTTCAGGTCGTATTCGTAAACAGGCCGCAAGGGGATGGCCTGCTGCTCTTTGAGCTCTGGCGACAACAGGGGCTTCTTGACCGTGGCTGGTGCCATCAGGTCATTGGGACAGGCACCAGTAGCCTTTTTCAGTCCTTTGCCCTGCAGGGGCACGTAGGAACGCAGACGCAGCGTGCCGCCAATGGTGGAACGGACGGTCGCCTGACTGATGGCTCCCCGTTGCCATGCCATATCCACGATGAATCCACCCCGTGCGCGTACTCCTTTCAGTTCACCGCTTTTCCAGTCATCGGGCAGGGCGGGCAGCAAGTGAACTGCCCCGTCGTGGCTCTGCGCCAGCATCTCGCAGACGCCTGCTGCACAGCCGAAGTTACCGTCAATCTGGAAGGGCGGGTGAGCATCAAACAGGTTGGGGTAGGTGCCACCGCTGGCCGCCCACTCCACGGAGTCGGGAATCATCGTCAGCATATTCTTGATGATGCGGAAGGCATGGTTGCCGTCCAGCATGCGTGCCCAGAAGTTGATTTTCCATCCCAGGCTCCATCCCGTTGCCATGTCTCCGCGCTGCTTCAGGGTGGTGGCTGCTGCCGCGAACAGTTCCGGAGAAGAGTAAGGTGAAATCTGGTTAGAGGGATACAGCCCATAGAGGTGTGAGATGTGCCGATGCTCGTCCTTGGGATTGTCACCATCCCACAGCCACTCCTGCAACTGTCCGTAGCGTCCTACCTGCATGGGGGGCAGCTGGGCAAGTGCCTTTTGGTAGACCGCAGTCTCTTCGTCGCTGATTCCCAGCACTTGAGCCGCCTTCACCACCTGACTCAGCACATCGAAGACAATTTGGTTGTCCATCGTCGAGCCTGCCGTCACCGTCGTCTTCTTGCCCACGGGGCCATGCTCGGGTGACACGGTAGGAGCCGTCACCAGCCAGCCATATTCGGGATGCGGACGCAAGTAGTCTATCAGAAAGTCGGCAGCTCCCTTCATCACGGGATAGTAGTCGCGCAGCAGCTGCTTGTCGCCAGTAAACAGGTACTGTTGCCAGATATGCGTTGTCAGCCATGCTCCACCTGTCGGGAACATGCCCCATGTCGTTCCGTCCACCGGACCGGCTATGCGCCAGAGGTCGGTGTTATGATGTGCCACCCATCCCTGGCAGCCATACATGTCGTTAGCAGTCTTGACACCAGTCTCGCTCAGGTCCCGAATCATGGCAAGCAGTGGCTGTTGTGTCTCCACGAGGTTGCCCACCATCGAGGGCCAGTAGTTCATCTCGGTATTGATGTTGATGGTGTATTTCGAGTCCCATGCCGCATTCTTCTTGCCGTTCCATACCCCCTGCAGGTTAGCTGGTTGTCCGCCAGGCTGTGACGACGATATCAGCAGGTATCGGCCATACTGCATCATCAGCGACACCATGTCGAGGTCTGTGCCGTCGAACTTCGCCAGGCGCTGGTCGGTAGGCAGGCTGGCCAGGGGTGACGTGCCGGCCAGTTTCAGGCTTACGCGATTGTATTGCTCCTGATAGTTCTTCAGGTGGTCTGCCAGCAACTGCTTATAGCTCTTGCCCTTGACACTTGCCAGCGTCTGGTTGTTCTTCTTCACTGGATTGCCGCTGATGTCGTGGTAGTTCACGTAGTTGGTGGCTGCCGTGATGTAGAGTGTGGCGGTGGTGGCATTCTTCACGCTCAGCGTGTTGGCGCCTCTCTCCTGCTTGCCGTCGGCTTCCACCAGCATACGGCACTCGGCTTTCAGTCCCGCCTTGATGCCCTCCTGTTCTATGCCTTCGACAACAGCCGCCAGCTCGTTGACCGTTCCATTGATTCCTTCGTGGGCAGATACCGTAAACACGTTTGCCTCCAGCTGACTCTCGAAGCCGACACTGAACGACAGTGCGCCCGGCTTGCTGGCACTCATCCGGACCACGATGACATTGTCCGCCTGAGAGGCCAATACGGTACGCTCATAATGTATGCCGTCCACGTCGAATGTCGTGGTGTTCAGTGCGTTACCCAGGTTCAGTTCGCGGCGGTAGTTGGTGGCTTGTGCCTGACTCTGATAGTCGAAGGAGAGCTTCACGCAGCCTAATGGCAGGAAGCGCATGCCGTGAGGACCGCGGAAGAAATACTTGTCTAACAGCTGGTGGGCTTCCTCCTCCCGTCCCATCAGTGTCAGGTCGCGCACTTCCTGCAGATGCTGTTTGGCTTCAGGGCTGTTGTTGTCGTGCGGCTGTCCGCTCCAGAACGTCTCCTCGTTCAGCCATAGCTCCTCTACATGGGTGCCGCCGTAGACCATTGCTCCCAGGTGTGAATTGCCTACTGGCAATGCTTTCAGCCACTTTTGTGCCGGCTCGTCGTACCATAGCTTATGCTGCTGGGCTGCCACTGTGAGGGTTAATAGGCAGAAAACCCATGCGGTCAATAGTTTCTTCATAGTGTTTAGGGTTTATGATTTAATGTCTATAGTGTGCTGTGCTTGCGCAGTTTCCTGACGGCTTTGTCACGGATTTGTCGGACGCGCTCCCGTGTAAAGCCGAGCTCTTGGCCTATCTCAGCCATGGTCATCCGGTCATAGCCTAATCCGTAGTAGCGGTTGACGACGGCCTGCTCTCGTTCGTTCAGGAAGCCGACGGCACGTATCAGGTCTTCCGAGAGTATGTCTTCGTCCGCCCTGCGGTCCGTCTGGGGAGCGTCCTTGTCTTCCAGCACGTTCAGCAGTGTGTAGTTGTTGTTGGACCCTACGGGCAGACTCTCGTCGGTAGACAGGACGGGTGCCTCGCCGGTTGTCTTTCTGATGGCTTCCTCGATGCTGCGCCGAATGTAGGGTGCTGCAAAGGTTACAAACGGTTTTCCACGTTGTGCATCGTACTTCTCGGCAGCCTTCATCAGTCCGATGCTGCCTTCGCTGACGAGGTCGTTGGTGGTCAGAATGTCGCTCTTGTACTGTCTGGCTAAGGTCACGACATAGCCCATGTTACGGGTGACCAGGTCGTTCCTCTCCGTCATTTGTCTGTTGTCATTTTCCATGAGATTCTGTTTTTTCGTGACAAAAGTACGAAAAAATGGAAGAAAAACAAAGGAAAAGGCCGGTTTAATGGCTGTAAAGTTTGTTAAATATAGTCTGTCCCCTCATTGTATGTGTCGTTTTTTTGCTACCTTTGCAAGCTGAATAATAGTTATAAGGTGTATTTCATCACTACAGTAAAATCGAATAATAACTTAAATAGACAAGAAAAAGATGAAGAAAATGATGATGCTTGCAGCCTTTGCTGCAATGTTGGTCGCCTGTGGCGGCGGCGGTGGCCGTCCTACTTTTGGCGATAACGAGTATCCTGTAGTTACTGTTGGCACGTCGAGTGCTGACATGCAGACTACTTATCCCGCAACCATCAAGGGCGTGCAGGATGTAGAGATTCGTCCCAAGGTGCAGGGCTTCCTGACACAGATTAACGTCAAGGAAGGCCAGACCGTCAGTGCCGGCCAGACACTGTTTGTCATTGACAACGAGACCTACCAGGCCCAGGTGCGCCAGGCTCAGGCTGCCGTCAATACCGCCCAGCAGCAGGTCAACACCGCCCGGCTGACGTATGAGAACTCGCAGCAGCTGCACCAGAACCGCGTGATTGGTGACTATGAGTTGCAGACCGCCAAGAATAGTTACGAAAGTGCCAAGGCACAGCTGGCCCAGGCCCAGGCTTCTCTGGCTTCTGCCCGTGAGATGCTGAGCTTCTGCTTCGTGAAGAGTCCTGCTGCCGGCGTGGTGGGCACGCTGCCCTTCAAGAAGGGCGCGCTGGTGAGTGGCTCTAACGTGCTGACCACGGTGGCTAATATCTCGCAGATGGATGTCTACTTCTCGGTAACCGAGAAGGAGGCTATGGTGTTGTCGCAGAAGGGCCTGGGCTCGCTACCTGCTGTCAAGCTGCAGCTGGCCGACGGCTCTGTCTATGCCCACGAGGGTAAGGTGACACGCATGAGTGGTGTCATTGACGAGTCGACGGGCTCCGTTCAGCTCATCGCTACCTTCACCAATCCCGAAAAGCAGTTGACGAGCGGTGGTGCCGGCAATGTCATCATTCCGCGACAGGCTTCGGATGCCATCATTATTCCGCAGTCGTGCGTCTCTGAGGTGCAGAACAAGAAGTTCGTCTATCTGCTGGCCGAGGGCAACAAGGTGAAATACACGGAAATCAAGGTGGACCCGCAGGACGACGGCAACACTTATATCGTTACCGAGGGACTGAAGGCCGGCGACAAGTATGTGACGAACGGTATCACCAAACTGAACGACGGTATGGAGATTGTCCCCATTACGCCTGAGCGCTACCAGCAGAAGATTCAAGAGCAGGCCAAGGCCATGACCGCCGGTGACATCGTGGGAGCAATGAAGAAATAAGTAAACAGGAGTCAGGAGACAGGAGTCAGTAGAATACCCAAAGTGCTGAGCTCTTAAGTCTGGACTCTGAATCTGAAAACAGAAATGATGACAAATTGGACAAAGGAACAGGCAGAAGTAATCTACAGACTCCTGACTCCTGACTCCTAAAATATTAGAATATGACTTTTACAACATTTATCAAACGCCCGGTGCTGTCGACGGTGATTTCAATCCTCATCGTCCTGCTGGGCTTTATCGGGCTGGTGTCGCTGCCTATCGAGCAGTACCCGAATATCGCACCTCCTACGGTTGCGTTATGGACCAGCTATCCCGGTGCCGATGCTGAGACGGTGAAGAACTCCGTCATCACACCGCTGGAGGAAAGCATCAACGGTGTGGAAGGCATGGACTATATCACGTCGACGGCAGGTGCCGGTTCGGCACAGATCAGTGTGCTGTTCCGTCAGGGCATGAATGCCGATATGTGTGCCGTCAACGTGCAGAACCGCGTCTCGCAGGCTCAGGCACTGCTTCCTGCCGAGGTGACGCGCATCGGTGTCACGGTGACCAAGCGTCAGACGTCGCAGGTGCTGATGTTTACGCTGACCTCCGACGGCCGCTACGACGACGAGTTCCTGACGAACTACAACAACATCAACATCATTCCCGCCATCAAGCGTATCCAGGGTGTGGGCGACGTGCAGTCACCCGGTCTGAAGACCTACTCGATGCGTATCTGGCTGAAGCCCGACGTGATGAAGCAGTACAACCTGATGCCTTCGGACATCTCGAACGTGCTGGCCGAACAGAACATCGAGGCTGCCCCCGGTGCCTTCGGTCAGGAGTCTGACGTGGCCTACGAATACTCGATGCGCTACACCGGCCGTCTGAAGACTGCCGAGGAGTTTGGCAACATCATCATCTCGAGCGATGCCAACGGTCAGACGCTGAAGCTGAAGGACGTCGCCAAGATTGAGCTGGGCGGTCAGCAGTACAGCGTGTCTATGCGCAACAACAACCTGCCGTCCGTGCTGGGCATGGTGCAGCAGATTGCCGGCTCCAACGCCAACGAGATTGCCAAGCAGGTGAAGGCTGAGCTGGAAGAGCAGGCCAAGCTGTTCCCGCCGGGAATGACCTATAAGATCAACTACGACGTGACGGAGTTCCTGTATGCCTCTATCGAGGAGGTGGTCTTTACGCTGGTATTCACGTTGATATTGGTGTTCATCGTCATCTACATCTTCTTGCAGGACTGGCGCTCGACGCTCATCCCGCTTATCGCCGTGCCGGTATCGCTGATTGGTACCTTCTTCTTCTTGAGCATCTTCGGATTCTCCATCAACCTGCTGACGCTGTCCGCCTTGCTGCTGGCCATTGCCATCGTGGTGGACGACGCCATCGTGGTGGTCGAGGCCGTACACGCCAAGCTGGACCAGGGGTATAAGTCGACGCTGACCGCTTCGATAGACGCCATGAACGAGATTTCGGGCGCTATCATCTCCATTACGCTCGTGATGGCGTCGGTGTTCATCCCCGTGTCGTTCATCAGTGGAACGTCCGGTTCGTTCTACCGCGAGTTCGGTGTGACGATGGCTGTGTCCATCTTCATCTCGGCGCTGAACGCCCTGACGCTGTCGCCGGCCCTGTGTGCCATCTTCCTGAAGCCGCACGACAAGGAGGGCCACGAGCGTAAGATGTCGATGATAGACCGCTTCCATGCTTCGTTCAATACCGCTTACGACAAGGTGCTGGGCAAATATAAGAAGAATGTCGAGAAGCTGGTGCACAAGCCCATCCCCATCCTCATCACGGTGGTGATAGGTATCGTCGTGCTGGTTACGACGATGTTCACCGCCAAGACCGGACTGATTCCCGACGAGGATACCGGTACCATCTTCTGTACCGTCTCCATGCCGCCTGCCACCTCGGTGGCCCGCACACGCCAGATTATCGACGAAGTCGATTCTATTCTGGCTGCCGACCCCGCCATCCAGAGCCGTGAGCAGATTCAGGGTTACAACTTCATTGCCGGTTCAGGTTCCGACCAGGCCACGTTCATCATCAAACTGAAGCCGTTCGAAGAGCGTCAGAAGGGCCTGTGGTGGAAAATCAGCGGCCTGTGGCAGGGTGACGGCATCTACCGTTTCTTCCTGAACCCCTTGGAGTCGACGGGTGTCGTTGCCCAGATCTTCATCAAGACGGCGCACATCAAGGACGCCAGCATCCTGGCCTTCTCGCCGCCTATGATTCCTGGTTTCTCAGCCAACTCAGGTGTGTCCATCGTTATGCAGGACCGTACCGGCGGTAGTCTGACCCATTTCTATGATGTCGTCAAAGACTATATTGCCGAGCTGAACAAGCGTCCTGAGTTCCAGATGGCTCAGACCTCGTATAACCCCAACTATCCGCAGTACATGCTGCACATGGATGTGGCCAAGTGTAAGCAGGCTGGTGTATCGCCAGCCACGGTGCTTGCTACCTTGCAGGGCTACTACGGCGGACTCTACGCCTCGAACTTCAACGCCTACGGTAAGCTGTATCGCGTCATGATTCAGGCATCGCCGGAGACCCGTATGACGCCTGAGTCGCTGAAGAGCATCTACGTCCGTACGTCGGGCGGCATGGCTCCCGTGCAGGAGTTCTGCCGCATGGAGCGTGTCTACGGACCTGCCAACATCAACCGCTTCAACCTGTTTACGTCCATCAACGTGACAGCAACCGTTGCCAGCGGCTATTCGACGGGTGAGGCTATCAAGGCCGCCCAGGAGGTGGCTGCCGACATGCTGCCCACTGGCTATAGCTACGAATATCAGGGTCTGACGCGTGAGGAGGCGAAGGCATCGAACACTACGGGACTTATCTTCGTGCTGTGCTTCATCTTCATCTACCTCATCCTGTCGGCGCAGTACGAGTCGTACATCCTGCCGCTGTCGGTAGTGCTCTCCGTGCCCTTCGGACTGGCTGGCTGCTTCCTGTTCACCATGATGTTCGGCCACGCCAACGACATCTACATGCAGATTTCGCTCATCATGCTGATTGGTCTGCTGGCCAAGAACGCCATCCTGATTGTGCAGTTCGCCCTGGAGCGCCGCGAGACGGGTATGGCCATCTCGTGGTCGGCCATCCTGGGTGCTGCCGCCCGTCTGCGTCCTATCCTCATGACGTCGTTCGCCATGGTCATCGGTCTGCTGCCTATGATGTTCGCATCGGGCGTCGGCAAGAACGGTAACCAGACCTTAGGTGCCGCCGCCGTGGGTGGTATGCTTGTCGGCACGCTGCTGCAGGTGCTCGTCGTACCCGGCCTGTTTGTCATCTTCCAGAGCCTGCAGGAGAAGTTCCGCCCGATGAAGTTCGAGGGCGAAGAGGAGAATCCTGACGTGGCTACCGAGATATCACAGTATATGCACCGTCCCGTGGATTATGAATTAGAAAAGTAAGGACCCACCCCTAACCCCTCCCTGCATGGAGGGGGATAAAATGAACAATTAAATAGAAATCAATATGAATAGAATATTTAGGAACAAAGTATCTACTCCCCTCCATTTAGGGAGGGGCAGGGGAGTGGGTCTCCTCTTGCTGTGCTTGATGCTGGCAAGCTGCGGCGTATACAACAAGTACGAGCGGCCTGACAACGTGGAGACGAAGGGACTCATCCGTGATGCCGTAGTCGATACCGACACGCTGGCCGTGGCTCCGCAGGATACCGCCTCGTTCGGCAACCTGCCCTGGCGCGCCGTGTTCACCGACCCCCAGTTGCAGGCACTCATCGAGCAAGGCTTGGAGAAGAATGCCAACCTGCAGAATGCCGCCCTGACGGTACAGATGTATGAGACGATGCTGAAAGCTGCCAAGCTGGCCTTCCTGCCAGCCATCCAGATAGGCTCGTCGACCTCGGCGATGGGAAGCATCTCGACGGTATATACCGACCCGTCGGTGACCACCAAGAGCTACACGCTGCCCGTGGCGGCCTCGTGGACGCTGGACCTCTTCGGCAATGTCCTGTCGCAGAAGCGCAGCACACAGATGAAGCTGCTCGGCATGAAGGACTACCAGATGGCCGTCCGCGCACAGGTCGTCAGCGGCATCGCCAACGCCTACTACACGCTGCTGATGCTTGACGAACAGCTGCGTATCGTCACCGAGATGTCGCAGATGGCCAAGGAGACGTGGGACATCATGCAGCTACAGTATAACCTGGGCCGCATGCGCTCCACCAGCGTACAGAGTGCCGAAGCCGCCTATCTGTCCACACAGACGCAGGCTAACGACATGCGCCGCCAGATACGTGCCACGGAGAACGCCCTGTCACTGCTCATCGGACAGCAGGGGCAGCAGATTCCCCGCTCCACGCTGGCCCAGCAGTCGCTGCCTGCAGAGTTCTCGACGGGCGTCGGCGTGGCGCTGCTGAAGAACCGTCCCGACGTGCATAACGCCGAGATGTCGCTGGCCGCCTGCTTCCACGACGTGCAGACCGCCCGCTCACAGTTCTACCCCAACATCACCGTGGGTGCCTCAGCGGCCTTCACCAACAGCAACGGTACTTTCAATCCCGGCAAGTGGCTCACCACGCTGTTCGGCTCGCTGACGCAGCCTATCTTTGCCCGTGGCGCCCTGATTGCCAACCTGAAGGTGACGAAGCTGCAGTACGAGCAGGCCTTCAACACGTGGCAGAACGCCATCCTCTCGGCAGGCAACGAGGTCAGCAATGCCCTTGTCAACTACAACAGCTACGACGCCAACGCCAAGATAGAGGCGCAGCGCATCCAGGTGCTCCAGAAAAACGTGGACGACACCCGCCAGCTCTACACGTCGAGTGGCAGCAGCTACCTCGAAGTGCTGACGGCACAGACGCAGTTGCTCTCGGCCCAGATTAACAAGGTGACCGACGACTTCTACAAGATGCAGGCCGTGGTCAGCCTCTATACGGCCCTTGGCGGAGGCGGGAAATAATGAATAATTGACAATTGACAATTGATAATTGATAATTATGGCAAGCGAAATAAGTCCAAAGGCCGAGATAAACCCAAAGGCTAAAATCGGCGACAATTGTAAGATATTCCCCTTTGTCTATATCGAGGACGACGTAGAGATTGGCGACGGATGCATCATCTTCCCCTTCGTCAGTATATTAAGTGGTACGCGCATGGGCAAGAATAACAAGGTGCATCAGGGCAGCGTCATCGGCGCCCTGCCGCAGGACTTCGAGTTCCGCGGCGAGAAGTCGGAGTGCATCATCGGCGACAACAACATCATCCGCGAGAATGTCGTCATCAACCGCGCCACCCATCATGGCTGCCAGACCGTCCTCGGCAACGACAACGTGCTGATGGAGGGTGCCCACATCAGCCATGACACCAAGGTGGGCAACCGCTGCGTCTTCGGCTATGGTACGAAGATTGCCGGCGACTGCGAGATTGAGGATGGTGTCATCTTCTCGTCCAGCGTCATCGAGAATGCCAGGACCCGTGTGGGCAGCGGTGCGATGATTCAGGCTGGTACCACGTTCTCCAAGGACGTGCCGCCCTACATCATCTGTACCAAGCACGTCGAGTTCGGTGGTGTCAACATGCAGGTGGCCCGTGAGCATGGTGTCGACGAGAAGACGCTGAAGCACATTGCCAACGCCTACCGCCTGGTGTTCCACGGCAAGACGGCGCTCTTCGATGCCGTCAACCAGATTGAGGAGCAGGTGCCCGACGGTCCCTTCATCCGCCACATCATCGAGTTCCTCCGCAACTCGAAGATAGGCATCATCACCAAGCTGTAGCCTTCCCCGCCCCCCCCAGTGAGGGCGTAGCGGAACCATTTATTCAGAGCGCCGTGCAGGAACTTTTTCCCGCACGGCGCTCCGAGTGTTCTTGGTCAGCTTTTATTTGTAGGGCTTTTTTCGCTACGTACAGCAATATCAATGGGCCTTACAGCCGTTCTATCTCTTCGACCGTCAGGCCGGTGTACTTGGCAATGAGGTCAGAGGGCATACCGTCGGCCTTCATCGTCCTGGCGTTATTGCGAATCTTTTCTTCGCCCTCGGCGCGTCCTTTGGCTTCGCCCTCGGCTCGGCCTTTGGCTTCGGCACCGGTAATGGTATTATACATGTCGCGATAGCGCTTCAGGGCACGGTCGTACTTGATGCGCTCCTCCTTCGACAACACGAAACAACAAAGTTTACCCGCTATCCTGCTACCTTTTGAGACAAAAGGCTGATAACCAGGCAGATAATGGTAGCAGGTTAGTACTTTTAACCCGCTACCTTCCTGCTACCTTCCTGCTACCTATGTGTCTTCTTGCTTAAAATGGGGTCAACTATTTTGCGTAGGCCCGTAAGGTATTTTGCGTATGCCCGTAAGGTATTTTGCGTAGGCCCGCAAGGTTCCCCGGACGTCACTCGCCCCTTCTCCGAACGGCATCTAACCCATCTCCGCACGCCGTCTGCCCCCTATCAGAATGGTTTCAGCAAGGAAGAATGCTGTTCTCTTCCGAGAAGAATGCTGTTCTCTTCCAAGAAGAATACTGCTTTTCTCCAAGGAAAGTGCTGCTTTCCTCCAACCAGAACGCTGCTTTTCCACAAGGAAAGTGCGCTTTGTCGGACACGCTTACATGGTAGCAGGAAGGTAGCAGGAAGGTAGCGGGTTAAAAGTACTAACCTGCTACCATTATCTGCCTGGTTATCAGTCTTTTGTCTCAAAAGGTAGCAGGATAGCGGGTAAATTTCGTTGTTTCGTTTCGTAGCGAGGAATAAAAT
>ERZ842401.1284-NODE-1284-length-36324-cov-8.315641_pt1 | contig 36324 bp, 29 predicted proteins | sample MGYA00521270_ERZ842401 | MGnify/ENA primary metagenome ERZ842401 (study PRJEB31892, sample SAMEA3878208) | bioreactor metagenome | biome: Moose rumen | place: Sweden | collected 2011-10 | study: EMG produced TPA metagenomics assembly of the PRJEB12797 data set...
TGCCGTGAATAATGCAAAAAAAGAGGATGACTACTTTTTAGTCACCCTCTTTTTTGTCGCCTTTCCAATGCGTATTTTTTTTATTTTTGCCGCCATTATTAACCTAAACTATTTTGCTATGAAAAGAATGAAGAAAAATGCTATTTTGTTCTTGCTCTTGATGGGAATGATGGGTGGTGCGTTTGCCCAAGCCCCCTACAAACACAGTATTGGCGGTACCGTGGGAAGCCTTAACGCCTTTTCTTACAAGACATTCCTGATGAATCACCTTGCCCTGCAAGTGGATTTGGGATATAAATACACGCTCGGAGCCACCCGCTACGGCAATCTGAATGTCAGCTCCTTCGAAGTGAACCCCAACCTGATGTATGAAGGCCATTTCACCAAGGGTCTCTATGGATTCATCGGCGGTGGCGTCAGTCTGGGTTATTCTTGGATGTGGGGCGCCTATGACCACAATTGGGGTCCCGTGCATTATCACTATCGCTACGATTACGGCAAATTCGGTGCGAACGGCATCCTCGGACTGGAATACAAGTTCAGCATCCCGCTGACACTACAGTTCGATTTCCGTCCCGGTTACGGAATGCTTTTCGACGATAATGTTGATTTTGATTACTTCGACTGGGGTGTGAATATTGGAGTTCGCTACACCTTCAGATAGGATTGTCTGTTATCGACGCTAACTCGTCTGCCGTATGTTGTTTATGACAGCAGGCAGCAACTTCTCATCAGCCTCTTCGTTTGGGTAAACGGAGGGGCTGATTTTTTTTTGGCCCCTTTTTGTATTTTTGCGTCATCAATTAAAACGAAGAGGATGCGCTCACAGAGCTTTTGGGAAAAGACATATCACAAGAACATCGCCAAGATGATTGGCGTCAACCTCCGTTATGTGGGCGACCGCGCGGTGGCAGAAGACCTTGCGCACGACGCGATTCTCAAAGCCATCGAGAAATCGGGGAGCTACCGCCACCTCGGCAGTTTCGAGGGATGGCTGATGCGGCTCAACCTGAACAACACGTTGGACTATCTGCGCCGGCAACCGCAATTTTTGTCCATTGACAACGCTCCGCATCCCGTTATGAACGAGACGTGCCACGACGAGCCCCCGCAATCCGACGAGTTCACCGAATCGGAAATTCTCGATGCCATTTGCGCTCTGCCCGAACGCCAACGGGTGGTTTTCAATCTCTATGTATTTGAAAAACAAACCCATAAGACAATCGCCGACAAACTGCAGATTGGCATACGGAGTTCAAAACGATATTTGTCGGAAGCACGAACACAACTTCAGCAATTTCTGAAAGATAAACAAACAACCAAAAAATCAGGCATTATGACTATACTGATGATGATTACGCGTCGAAGTCACGCTATTGACCGTCTTTGTCTTGCCAAACTGAGCAAATTGGCAGTGGCCCCTGTCACACCCTCCCCATTGGCATCGCTGGATTGGGCTGCCGTTCCGAAGTCCTCCCTTTGGCTCACACTCTCTGCCGCCAAAGCTTCAGCTGTCGCCACAGGTGTGGTTGCCACCGTTGTGGGCGGTTCCGCCATCGTGTTTCAGCCCCGTCCTGACAATCCTGCAGCCGTGCCACAAGAACCTGATCCTGTAGAGACGGGGCGTGCCCCGTCTCTACAGGCCGACACAATTCCAGTTATAGTTGCGTATCCACAGTCCGACACAATTTCCGTTGTAGTTGTGTCTCCACCGAAAGATACCATTCCCGTTCCGGCTGTAGAGACGCGCCGTGGCGCGTCTCCGCAATACCCTAACCAGCAAGTAATAGGAACCGAATCATCTGTTTCACCATTGCCCGAGATCCGCCCTGTAGTATCCACTACACCACCCTCCAATCATAGCCTGAGGAAGTTCGAGCGCAACGGCTACTATGGTCTCCAAGATGAAAAAGGATACATTGTGGTATATCCGAAATATTCTGATATCCAGCCGTTTGACGAATACCGGAGCGGGTGGGCAATGGTGGAGATATTCGGGTTCAAAGGGTTTGTGGACTCCTCCGGCAAAGATGTGGTCCCCGCACAATACGACGAGGTCGGTAGATTCGGCTTCTATCACGATGGCTGGGCATTGGTGCGCAAGGGCAACTTCTATGGTTTTATCGACTTGTCAGGGAAAGAAGTCGTGCCTGTGACACACAAAAAGCGCGACCTTATCCCGTAGTCTTACGTCTCAAGTCTAATGTCATCAATAATCGTTTCAATGAAAAGAGCAGTTTTAATCATCTCGATTTTATTATCAATCAATGTATTAACAGCGCAATCCCTCAACTATTACAATTTGGAGCCTTTTACCATCGTGGACATAAACTTCGTTGGAGATGTGGTCATAAAACAATGCGCAACAAGTAACGAAGTGAATATCAAGGCTAATGATTACAAATTCATAGAGAAAACTCACGTTGTGGTTTCCGACGGAAAACTGTCAATCTATATGGACAATAATACGTCCCGTGAGAAAAAAGACAATATCCAAATGGAGATACGGCTGCCCCGTTTGGAAAAATTGACCCTGCTCGGTGCAGGTGATGTGATGGTGGAAAAGAGAAACGAGCCCAACCTGACGGTCATCAACGCGGGCGTAGGCGAATGCAACCTCCAATGCCTGAAAATCGAAGGATCATTGGAACTGCACAACAAAAGTGCAGGCGGCATCAAGGTCTCGTCTCCCGATCCCATCCGGCAACAGACCCTGCTCATCAACAACTCAGGCGTAGGTGATGTGTCCATTCTTGGAAGCCACGTTAGCAATTCGTTAATTGTCAATAATATGGGGGCTGGTGACATTTCGGTGAACCTGATGAGCATCCCTACCGAAGAATTGATCCTCCGAAACAAAAGCGTAGGAGATATCAGAATTCAAAATGTTCTGGCCAAAAGGCTGGAACTGCGAAACCTGGGTGTTGGCAACTTGAAGATGATGAACGGCAAAGCGGAAGAGATGACTTTGGAAAGTGTCGGTGTCGGAAATGTCAACCTGCTGATGAAAGTCGCTACTGCGCACATCACGCACGGCGGCGTGGGCAACATTATAGCCACGGTGACGGGGACCGCCTACCTCACCGAAAAATCCGAACTGGGGAAGGTCACCATTCACGGCGGCGGTAAAATCGTAAAGGAACAGCCTTGAATCCGACCGATGAAGTTGTAAAAAAACGACTCCTGTTTACAATCTCAACGCAATATTCTTTTGTATTCTAACATACTTATTATCAAATATTTGTAAATGTGCATATATTTGAAATCGCAGATTTTTTTACAAAGATTTGAAGATTTTTCCCGGAAGAATCGCAGATTTTCATATAATAAAGACGAAAAAATGTAATTTTGCATTTCAATAGTTATAGGTGTCATTATCGTCGTTTTAGCCGATTGGGTGACCCTACGACGAATTAGATGTTCAAATTGAAAAGACGTATCTTTACACCATTAGAATGATAATACCCTTTTATTTATCACTTATAACCCTATAATGAAAAAAATTCCTTTATTAATATTTGTCCTGTTTCTGACCACAGCTCTTTTTGCTCAAAACTGCGCTTATGTCGAGCCTATGCGGGCGGCAATTATCTATGCCAATTACCATTGCCCTTTGGTTCTCCATAGCGATGGTAATTCTGAAAACCTCACGGTGGTTGCTTCCGCCGGACGCATCGAGCAGGAGGGTGACCGCTATTATCTGATTACGCCAGACTCTATGATAGGGAAATTGGTGACAGTTTCCATCCTCGACACCAAAACAATGAATGAGATAGGCTCTTCAAAATACCGGGTGTATAAGGTGCCGGATCCCTTTCCTGTCCTCGGTGCAAATGTCTGCAATCCCCACAAAACCTTTTGCACAGCGGAAGAGATGTTGAAATACCCCATATTAAGAGCACCTATGCACGAAGGGTTTGTTTATGATATAAAATGGAAAGTGATTTCTTTTAGGATAACTATTATTCGTAAAGGCAAGGTTGTCGAGGATACCGTTTGTACAGGAGACGCCATTCCGCAATCTATTCAACAGGTTATCCGCACACTTCCGTCCAGCAGTTCCATCACATTCCGTGAAATCAAAGTACACTCCTTTATCGGCGACAGGGTGATTGAAAATATGACGGTTTTTATTGAATAGATTCCATACGCAAATTTCAATAAATCATTATGAAAAAACATCTGCTATACATCATAATATGTAGTCTTTGTCTCGGTCTCTCCGCCCAGACCTTCACCGAGTGGCAGGACCCCGCCGTATTCGAAGTGAACAAGCTCTACCCGAGGGCCAATATCCCACAAAACTGTAGAGACGCGATGCATCGAGTCTCTATATTGGACGGCCGATGGACGTTCCACTACGTCCCCAATGCCGATGAACGCCCAGCCGACTTCTTCCGCACCGACTACGACGACAGCGGCTGGGGCACCATTCCCGTGCCGGGCAACTGGGAGCTCAACGGCTACGGTGTGCCCGTCTATGTGAACACCACCAACGACTTCGACAACAGCCAGTTGCCGAAAGTTCCCGTGAAGGGCAACGCCGTGGGCAGCTACCGCAAATGGGTGGACATCGACAAGACGTGGGAGGACAAGCAGGTGATTCTCAACATCGGGGGCGCAAAGTCTTGCTTCTACCTCTGGGTGAACGGCGAGTTTGTGGGTTATAGCGAGGACGCCAAGACCAACTCCGAGTTCGACATCACCAAGTTTGTGAGATTCGGGGAACGCAACCTCATCGCCCTGCAGGTCTTCAAATGGAGCGATGGTTCCTACTTCGAGTGTCAGGACTTCTGGCGGCTGAGTGGCATCGAGCGCGGCATCACCCTTTACGCCCAACCCAAAACGCACATTCTGGATTACAAGGTTGTGGCGGATTTAGATTCGACGTATAAAAACGGGGTTTTGGATGTGGAGGTGACAGTGGAGAATTTGGAACCATACGATAATACACAACATTTTATAATTGGAGTTACTTTTCCCGATTTACACAACGAAGCATTGATCATATATCAGTATCCATTTGAAATTCAAAAAAATACAATTGGGAAACAAAATGTCCATTATCAGATTATAATTCCAAATATTCGTCCTTGGAGTGCGGAACATCCTCATTTGGAAAGCGTTGACATCCATATTATGAATAATTTTAATAATACGATAGATGTTGCCTCATTGAAAATCGGTTTCCGCAACATCCGTATCGGAAACGGGCAATTGTTGGTGAACGGCGTGCCCGTGACCATCCGCGGGGTGAATCGCCACGAGCACGATCCCCAGACTGGTCACGTGATGTCCCGAGAACGCATAATCCAAGACCTGCGGCTGATGAAGGCCAACAATATCAACACGGTACGCACCAGCCACTATCCAAATTGTCCAGAATTCTACTATTGGTGTGATTATCTGGGTCTCTATGTTATCGACGAGGCCAACGCCGAATCGCACGCGCAGGGCTACGGGGAGAAGTCGTTAGCGAAACGTGCTGACTTCAAGGAGGCTACGGTGGCGCGCGTCCGTAATATGTACGAGCGCGACAAGAACCACCCGTGCATCATCGTCTGGTCGCTGGGCAATGAGTCGGGCAACGGCGTCTGCTACGAGGCCGCCTACGACTGGCTGAAGGCCAAGGACAGCACCCGCCCCGTGCAGTATGAGCGCGCTCTCTACGACCGTAACACCGACATCGTGGCCATTATGTACCCCTCGGCGGACTACCTTTCCAAGTATGCACAGAAAAAGCAGGAGCGGCCGTTCATTATGTGCGAGTATGCGCACGCGATGGGCAACAGCTGCGGCGGCCTCTCCAACTACTGGGACACCATCTACAAGTACCCGCAGCTGCAGGGCGGCTGCATCTGGGACTGGGTGGATCAGGGCTTGCTGATAACTGGTAGAGACGGGGCGAATAATGGTCTGTTGACAACTGGTAGAGACGGGGCGAATTATGGTCTATTGACAACTGGTAGAGACGGGGCGCGCCCCGTCTCTACAGAAAAATATTACGCCTACGGCGGCGACTTCGGGGAGAATATGCCCTCCGACGGCAACTTTTGCATCAACGGCCTGGTGGATCCCGACCGCAAGCCGCACCCGCAGTTGGCTGAGGTGCGGAAGGTTTATCAGCCTGTCAAAATCGAAATGGTAGACCCAGAAGGATTGAGGTTCCGCATCATCAACCGCTTTGATTTCAGCAATTTGGAAGAATATACGCTGCTGTACCGCTTGCGCACCGATGTGGCGCACGAACCGCCCATTCATCCCAACGATTTCTTGAAAGTCATCGATCAAATCCTCGGATCAGTTCCCATCGCATTAGCCCCCCACGACACCGGATATTTTGAGTTACCGGGAATAGTGGTGGATTCTATAGAAAAACTGGACCCTATAGCTCCCGGACGGGATGTGATGTTGGATTTTATGCTGATAGACAAGAATTTTATGGATGGTGCAGCCACGAATCACATTCATTATCATTTTGATAAAGCTGCAGATGAATCCAATCCAAATCACGTGGTCGCTTACGAGCAGTTCAAGTTGCCGGTGCCGAAGCGCAAACCGCAAGCTGCCAACTTCGGTTTTTTTACTGACAGCGTGACCTATCATTGGGAAGACGACACACTGATTGTAAACGTCGGGAAAGTGGAGATGGTGTTTGACAAGGATGTGCATATCACCACAATCAAGAAGGACGGAAACCCCGTGGTGGTGGATGGTCCGCGACTCAACTTCTGGCGCCCGCCCACCGACAACGATGAGGTTGATGGCCACGGTGCGTTGCTCTGGCGCAGAATCGGGTTAGATAACCTCACTTGGAAAGTGGCAAATATGTCTATGAACGACAGATGGAGCGACGATTTTCTCATCACGGTGTACCGGAATGCGGAAAACGAAAACGGAGAATCTGTTTTCAGCGTGTATGAGGACTATCAGGTCAAGCCCAGCGGCGACATTCGCGTCAACTATGAGATTGTCAGGAGCGAATGGGTGCCCTCCTTCCCGAAAATCGGAGTGCAGATGAAGGTGTCGGACGAGTTGGTGACCACCGAATGGGTGGGATATGCGCAGGAAACCTACAAAGACCGTCAAGCGTGCGGCTTCTTAGGCCATTACGAAGCGCCAACGGACAACCTGTTCCACCATTACGTGCGTCCGCAGGCGGCGGGCAACCGAATGGGGACGAGGTATGTATCGCTTTTCAACAAAGAACACCAGCGGATGCTCTCCGCCCGACTTTCGGGTTGGCATTTGAAGGATTTTCAATTCAGCATTTATCCTTACGATGATGAGAATATAGAACAAGCCAAACATACCAACGGGCTCAAAAGGGCAGGGTCTTATACTTTAAATGTAGATTATGACCAATCGGGTTTAGGCACCGCCACTTGCGGTCCAGGTGTCGCTGAAAGAGATTTGGTAAAGATAGAAAATCGTGTCGTCTCTATGGAATTGCATTTGCAACTCGGCGAGAATGTGTTCTTTGAAGATTTCTTCGTGGATCAGTCCAAGAATATGGATCCTTTGTTTGCCCGATGCATCAATTTTCCCGTAAGAATAGGTTCTTGGGATCCCATCACGCTTCTCACCAAACCCACAGCGCCTTACGACAAAGATGCTGACACGATCCTTGTGGACGAGAAAATCGGCAACCCCGCCGACTATCGCGAGGGTTGGTTCGGCTATTTTGGGAAACCGATGACCATCAACTATGAAACCGGAAGATGGATTTGTAACGGACGCGACTGTACCCCCGATTCTCTTACTGTTACCCTGAGTTTCGCGCACCACCCTTCACAGTGGGTCTTTATGCCGCAGAAGGTGTTGGTGTCGTATTCCAAGAACGGCAAGGAGTTCAGTCAGCCCGAGGAGGTCGCGCTGCCCTTCGACCCGGCGTTGAAGGAGAACGACCGTCCGCGGGTCTGCATCCTGCGCCACAAAATCCCGAGCAGTGGGGTGAAGTTCATCCGCATCGAGGCCGAGCCGGTGGAGAAACTGCCGGAGTGGCACGCCGCAGCAGGGGAGAAGACGTGGATTATGACAGACGAGATACAGGTCGGCCGGTAGTGGCTATCTGTAGAGTGTCAATATAAATATTCAGGTGCAAGGTTGCATAAAAAATCGTATTTTTGCGGTTCCAATATATTGTCTGATGAGAGCATTCTACCGATATACAGACGGCGAGGCCGAAGAGATTCCCGAAGGCGGACTGGAGGCTTTGCTGGAACGGAACCGTGGTTACCTTCGCAACTACGAGGAACTTGAATGCGACTTGGATGACCCTGCCTACGTGGCGCGTGGCAATGGCTTCTGTGATGCGAAATTCAGCGAGGATTTTGTCGAAGGACAGATAGCCAAATATAGGGCGCGTGTAAATGACATTTTGCAATCTTTGAAGAATCAAGAATGAAGAAATACGGTAAAATCTTGTTGTTATGGTTTTTGACGCTGTTCTCTCCGTGTGCCTTGCGGGCGCAGAAAGAGAATGCCGAGCAGAAGGTGCGCAAAAACGACATCAAGATCACGCTGCTCTCCATCGGCAGCGGCTCCACGCGACTCACCTACGAGCGGGCGTTTACCCCGCGTACCAGCGCCGAGCTGACCGTTGGAATCATCGGGCTGGGAGTGGATTGGATACACCACACGAAGTCTCGTGGTTACTTACTAAAACTCGCCTACAAATGGAATGTAGTGCCGATGGTAAAAGCCAACTCGCCGTTGGCGGGCTTCTATTTGAAACCTGAATTGGTGATTGCCGATTTCCGTTACGCCCTGAAAAGTGTTGTTTTGAGTGAGGTCAATCCTCATTATGCCCGCACATTACAGGGGGCAATGTTGGGAGAGTTCGGTTACCAACTCCTGCTCAAGTGGTTTGTATTCGATGTCTATGCCGGTTTGGGACCCACTTGGGGCAACGGCAATGAGATGAACTATTACCACGGATTTATGCGCTTCCCCAAGGACGGATGGCTCAGTTTTACTTCAGGATTCCGCTTGGGCGTGGCTTTTTAAATAGTCTGATGTAATTTTATTGGAAAATGTCGGATTTGATTACAAACAAGAAGGTGGCGCTGGTACTCTCCAGTGGCGCGGCGCGTGGTTATGCGCATATCGGCGCCATAGAGGAACTGCTGTCGCGTGGGTACACCATTACCTCCGTGGCCGGTACCTCGATGGGCGCGCTTATCGGCGGTATGTTCGCGGCCGGCGGTCTCGAATCTGTCAAGGAATGGATGTTCCAGATCAAAAAAAGGGAAGTCTTCTCCTTGACGGATATCACCATCGCGTTGAGTGGTTTTGTAAAGGGCGAGAAGGTGATGGAACGGATGCAAAACATCGTGCCCGACGTCAACATTGAGGATTTGCCCATTCCATTTTGCGCAGTGGCCACCAATCTTCTCAATGGTTCGGAGGTGGTTTTCAAGGAGGGAAGTCTTTACGAAGCTATCCGCGCCTCCATATCGATGCCCTCATTCTTCCGTCCGGTGGAGAAGAACGATGCGGTTTTGGTGGACGGGGGCCTGGTGAATCCGCTGCCCCTGAACCGGGTGGCGCGTTCTGGCGACGATATTTTGGTGGCGATGAATGTCAGTGCATACGACGATGAGGATTTGATGCAGCGGAAAAAGTCCATTGAGGAGTATAAAAAACAGAGCCCGCTGATGAAGAAGATAAAACCCTTCTTGTCGGAGGTGGACAATAACGTCGTTTCGTTGTTGTCGCGCTCGTTCTCGGTGATGATCCAGCAGAATTGCCGGTTGAGTGCGCAGCTGACGCCTCCGGATGTCATCGCCAATATGTCCAGCAACCGTTATGGCGGGTTTGATTACGACAAGGCGGAGAAAATTGCGCAGCACGGGCGTCTGCTGATGCGCCGCAGCCTCGACCGATACGAACGAGGAAAGAAGTAAGTGTCAGTATGACAATGAGATAAAAAGAAAAAGCCGCTACATTGTAGCGGCTTTTCTGTTTTGGGGGTGGAGCGTATGAGAATCGAACTCACGACCTCTTGACTGCCAGTCAAACGCTCTAGCCAACTGAGCTAACGCCCCTGATTTTGTAAAAACGTATGCTTATACGTTCCTACAAAAAAAAAGTTACATTTTCATCACACTTTTATTTCAACGTCCACGCCGCTCGGCAATTCGAGCTTCATCAGGGCGTCGATGGTTTTGGTGGTGGTGCCGTAAATGTCCAGTAATCTTTTGTATGTAGAAAGCTGGAATTGCTCTCTGGATTTCTTGTTTACAAAAGTGGAACGGTTCACGGTGAAAATCTTCGTGTGTGTTGGCAAGGGGATCGGGCCTACCAAAACAACTTTGTCGTCCTTGACACCATTGACCGTCTTCACGATCTTTTCGGCTGACTTGTCAACCAAGGTGTGGTCGAATGATTTCAATTTGATTCTGATTCTGTGACTCACTTTTTTCTAATTTTAGTTGTTATATAACGTTATTAACTTTGTTTCTTACAATATAAATCTTCCAACATTCATAATATATTCCTTGACATCTGCCGGTACCTCCGCGTATTTGAGAAACTCCATACTGAAGGTGGCACGTCCTTGGCTGATAGAGCGTAGCGTGGTGACGTATCCGAACATCTCGGCCAACGGCACCTGCGTGTGAATGACCTGAAAGCCCACCTTAGCGTCGATCTGCTCCAGCACGGACCGGCGGCGGTTGAGGTCGCCCGTCACGTTGCCGATGTATTCGTCGGGGGTGGTGATCTCCACGTGCATTATCGGCTCCAGTATCGCGGTGTCGGTCTCCTTCAGCGCGTCGCGGAAGCCCACTTTCGCGCAAATCTCGAACGCCATCGCGTCGGAATCCGACGGGTGGGTCTCCCCATCGGTGACGGTGACGGCCATCGACAATACGGGAAATCCATACTTGCCGTTCGACATCGCCATCTTGAAACCTTTTTCCGCACCGGCGAGATACTCTTTCGGTATCGCACCGCCCTTGACACGGCTCTCGAACTGAAGGCCTTTCTTGTCGTAAGGCAGCGGCGACATCTCGAAGTCCATCACGGCGAAAGAACCCTTGCCTCCCGTCTGGCGCTTGTACGCAGAGTGGTAGGCGATGGGGGAGAGGAGGGCCTCTTTGTAGGCTACTCTCGGTTTGCCGTGGTTGCAGTCCACGCTGAACTCGCGTTTCAGGCGGTCCAGCAGGATCTCCAAGTGCAGCTCGCCCATTCCGCTGATGAGCACTTGCCCGGAATCGGTGTCGGTTTTGACCACAAAGGTCGGATCCTCTTCGGCCAGCTTGTCGAGGGCGTTCATCATCCGGTCCTCATCGTCTTTGGTCTTGGCCTCGATGGCGATTTGTATCACCGGCTCGGGGAAGACGATGTTCTCAAGGATGATGGGATGTCGGTCGTCGGTCAAACTGTCGCCGGTGTGAATCTCCTTCATACCCACGAGAGCCACGATGTTACCTGCGGTGACGCTGTCCAGCGGCTGTTGCTTGTTGGAGTGCATCTGCAGGATTTTGGAGACTCTCTCTCTCTTGCCGGTGACGGCGTTGAAGACCGTCTCGCCGCTCTTCAGTTCGCCGGAATAGACCTTGATGAAGGTCAGTTTCCCGACGTAGGGGTCGGTGGCGATTTTGAAGGCCAGGGCTGAGAAGGGGGCGCTAACGTCCATCGGCCGTTGCTCCGTCTCCCCGTTCTTGGGGTTCACGCCCGTTATGGCGGGCATATCCAGAGGGGAGGGGAGGTAGTCGATGATAGCGTCGAGCAGTTTTTGCACACCCTTGTTTTTGAAGGAGGACCCGCACAAGACGGGTTGGACCTTGCGTTCGAGGGTAGCTTTCCTGATGGCGGCGACCAGCTCCTCGCGGGTGATGCTGTCGCTGTCGGCGAAATATTTCTCCATCAGGGTCTCGTCCATTTCAGCCACGGTTTCCAGAAGGTTGGTACGGTAGGTTTCGACCTCGTCGGCCATCTCTTCGGGGATGGGAATCTCCTCATAGGTGTTGCCTTGGTCTTTCTCGTTCCATTGGTAGGCCTTCATTTCCAGCAGGTCAACGAGTCCGATGAACGAATCCTCGGCTCCTATGGGGAGTTGGAGGGGCATGGGGTTGGCTTTCAGCTTCTCGCGGATCTGGTCCACGACGGCGAGGAAGTTGGCCCCTGAGCGGTCCATCTTGTTGACGTAGCAGATGCGTGCCACATCGTACTTGTTGGCCTGGCGCCATACGGTTTCCGATTGGGCTTCCACGCCTCCAACGGCGCAGAATATGGCTACGGCTCCATCCAGTATTCTCAAAGAACGTTCTACTTCGACCGTAAAATCGACGTGACCTGGGGTGTCGATGATGTTGATCTTGTAGTCATTTGACTGGTGTTTCCACATCACTGTGGTGGCGGCGCTGGTTATCGTGATGCCTCTCTCCTGCTCCTGCACCATCCAGTCCATGGTGGCAGTTCCCTCGTCAACTTCGCCTATTTTATAATTTTTCCCGGTATAGTAAAGGATGCGTTCGGTCGTGGTCGTCTTTCCGGCGTCAATATGGGCCATAATGCCTATATTGCGGATTTTCTGCAGGTCTTCAGCCATCGTCCAGCTTCCTTTGTCTCCGAAAATATGATGAATGTCAGAAGGGTATTAGGAACGCATATGGGCGAATGCCTTGTTGGCTTCGGCCATTCTGTGGATTTCCTCTTTCTTCTTGAAGGCGGCGCCTTCAGACTTGTAAGCGGCCATAATTTCCTGGGCGAGCTTGTCGGCCATCGTTTGTTCGTGGCGTTTGCGGGCGAAGGAGATAAGGCTCTTCATACCGATAGATTGTTTTCTGCCCGGCTTGATCTCTTCAGGGACGGGCAGGGTGGTACCACCGACGCGCTTGCTCTTGACCTCGACGCTGGGGGTGACGTTTTCCAACGCCTTTTTCCAAACCTCGATGCCATTTTCCTTGGTCTTCTCCTCTACGATGTCGATGGCCTTATAGAAAATCTCAAAAGCGAGATTCTTTTTGCCTTTCAACATAATGTTATTGACGAATTTGGTTACGAGTTCGTCATTGAATTTTGGATCCGGAAGAATGATCCTTTTTTTTGCGTGTGAATTTCTCATTTTCTTGTATCTTCAATAATGAATATTTACTCTTGATGCGCCAATCACGGCGGTCAATTTACTGTTTTTTGGATTGAATTAAACTACTTCGCAGCTTTTTTCGGTCTCTTGGCACCGTATTTGGAACGTCCTTGGAGACGGCCGTCCACGCCAGCGGAGTCGAGCGCACCGCGCACGATGTGATATCTCACACCGGGGAGGTCCTTGACACGACCGCCGCGCACCAGCACGATGGAGTGCTCCTGGAGGTTGTGGCCTTCACCGGGGATGTAGGCGTTCACTTCCTTGCCGTTGGTCATTCTTACTCTCGCCACCTTACGCATAGCGGAATTCGGTTTCTTCGGAGTCGTCGTGTAGACTCTCAAACATACGCCGCGTCTTTGCGGACAGGCATCCAATGCCCTTGACTTGCTCTGAGAAGTCAGTTTCTTTCTTCCTTTTCTTACTAATTGTTGAATTGTAGGCATACAATCTGTTGTGTTAAACTTTTAATTTTTAATATCTTTCTACCCTTTTTTAAGGGGCTGCAAAAATACACTTTTTTTTAATACTCCTGTTTTTCAAACACTTTTTTTTATCAACAAAAGAAAAGGCCGCGTTGAGCGGCCTCTTTGTCTCTTTATCTCTTGGCTTTGTGAGGTGTGCCCTGCGGCTCTTTCGTGGCTGTGGAGGCAGCCTTTTTGTTGTTGGTTGCCAAGTTCCGTTTGAATTTTTCGTCTTTTTTGTAGAACTCCTGCAGGTTCTTCGGAGTCAGGAAGGTCTTGATTTTCTTGTAGAAGGTGGTCTCCAGGGTCAGCAGGCTTTTGCGAAGCTCGAACTTCTGGTCGAACAGGTAGGTGATCTGCTCGTCGGTGAGTTCTTCGCACGACTTGTTCTCGTCGCAGTTGGGACAGTTGGGGCAGTTGGCTTTGATACCCTTCTTCTCGATATTCTTGCGGTAGGTCTCGTGCAGCTTTATCTCGTTGCGGAGGAATTGCTCGTAGGCGGGCCAGAAGGCCTTGCTCTCGGCGGCCGAGAGTTTCAGCGCGCCCTTCATATAGGAGACCCGGTTCTGGATCATTTTGTTGGCGTCAAGTTTTTCTTGGGCGAAAGCTGCAACAACACCAAAGGTGAGCAGGGCAGCTATGATGAATATCCGTTTCATTGTCTTTTTTTGTTTTTAAAAGTTATAATAATCCATTTGGGCCAGTTCGGTGTCGTAGTACTCGATCATCTGTTCTTGGATTTCCGCATTCGACGCCTTTTCCTCGATGGCGATCTGCGCCTTGTTCTCCTGCTCGTCTTTCTTGAAGTTGAAGAACAGGGTGCTGGCCACGGCGAGGAGCACCACGGCGGCGGCAGCGGCGGCGAAGATGTTGCGCCGTGTCGTCTTCTCCTTCTTGATGGCGGTCATCACCTGGCTGGGCAACTGGTCGAAATACCCTTCGGGCACTTCGTAATGTTCGTTTCTGTCAAGTTTTTCTATATCTATCATTGTTCCGAAATCTAAAAAAACAGAATAGGCAGACGGCCCGTGCGACGGAAAGTTTAATGCTCCGTCAACTTTTTTTTGATTTTTTCCATAGCGAAATGGTAAGAGGCCTTCAGGGCGCTTTCGGAGGTGTCGAAAATCTTCGACATCTCGGCGTAAGGCGTCTCGTCATAATAACGCATTGTGAAGACGGCACGCTGCTTGGGGGGCAGGTGCAGGATGGCGTCCTGCAGCAGACGCTCGATCTCGTTGGGCGAGTAGTAGTTGGTCTCCGGATGCGTCACCACCAGGAAGTCCGTGTAGCTGTCGTCCGTCAGGTTGAGCATCTTCTTCTTCTTCTCGATGAAGGTGAGCGCCTCGTTGACACTGATCTTGGTGATCCAGGTCTTCAGACTGGACTCTCCCCGGAACTTGTCGAGATGCCGCCAGATCTTGATACAGGCATTCTGTGTCACGTCGTTGGCGTCCTCGTGGACAGTCACGATACGGCGGACATTATAGTAGATGGTCTTCTGGTATTTTTTCAGCAGAAGCTCAAATGCCTGTTCTTTGGTTTTGCTGTTGGCAAAGAGGGCGAGGATGTATTCGTCGGTGAGTTCGGGCATAGGACTCGTTATTTGCGGGCGATGGCTTTCTTGCAGGCGTCCATAATATGTTCCATATCAAGACCATATTCGACCATAAGCTCTTCGGAGGTGCCGCTTTCGCCGAATTTGTCGTTGACGGCGACCATTTCCACGGGGGCGGGCATCTTGCGGGCCAGCAGCTGGCAGATGGAGTCGCCCAGTCCGCCGTTCATCAGGTGCTCCTCGGCGGTCACCGCGCATTTGGTCTTGGCGACGCTTTGCAGGACGGCCTCCTCATCGAGGGGCTTGATGGTGGCGATGTTGATGACCTCCACGGAGAATCCCTGCTCGGCCAGCACGTAGGCCGATTGCACGGCGGGATACACCAGGTGGCCCGTGGCGAAGATGGTGACGTCGCTGCCTTCGTTCAGCTTGATGGCCTTGCCAATCACGAAGGGCTCCTCCGGCATAAAGTTGGGCACGGCGGGACGGCCGAAGCGCAGATAGACGGGACCGTTGTATGCGGCGGCGGCCAACGTGGCCATTTTGGTCTGGTTGTAGTCGCACGGGTTGATGACCACCATATTGGGCAGCATCTTCATCAGCCCGAGGTCCTCCATCATCTCGTGGGTGGCACCGTCCTCCCCGACTGTCAGGCCGGCGTGGGAGGCGCAAATCTTCACGTTGAGGTTCGAATAGGCGACCGTCATACGGATCTGGTCATACACACGACCTGAGATGAACCCCGCGAAGGCGGCGCAAAACGGCACTTTGCCACTCAACGCCAAACCGGCGGAAATGCCGATCATATTGGCCTCGGCAATGCCCACCTGGATGAAACGGTCGGGAAATGCGGACTTGAAATCCCCCATCTTGACGCTGCCGGTGACATCTCCTGTCAAGGCGAAGACGTTGGGGTTGTATTGTCCTGCTTCCAGCAAACCTGCTCCGAATCCGGAACGGGTGTCTTTTAAAATGGTACTCTCTATTCTTTCCATAGTGTAAAAATTTTGCGTGCAAAGATACGAAATTTGCCAAAAGTCAGTTATTAAAAAATCCATTTTCTTTTAAATGTCGATTTGATAGCGGATGATACGACGGCTACTGCGAACCATATTGTTTATAACAATCTTGCTCTCAGCGCATAAGGCGTTTTCTCAGGCTGCAGGCGAGCCTCGGCTCACTACCTGTTCCGTGGATTCGCTCATCATCCGCATCGACACCCTCTCCATTGTGCCCGGCACTTTCGTCATCCCTGGCGCGCAGCCGGAACAGTATCGCCTCGACCCCATCGCTTCCAAACTCTATATCTTGGACTCCGCTCTGCTCGGGCGCGTGCTGGTGTGCCATTACCAGGTCTTCAACTTCGATTACGCAAAGCCTATCCTGCACCGGCCCCTTTCGCAAATCGAACCTGCCACGCGTCGGAGCGAGCCCGTCACCTACGGCTGGCACGCTGACGAGGAGTTGTACGATGACTCCAAGCTTCTGACCTCCGGGTTTGTGTCGCGCGGTGTCACCGTGGGCAACAACCAGGACCCTGTGCTCAACTCGGCCCTCAACCTGCAACTTTCCGGCAACCTGACCGATGACATCCGCATTGCCGCCTCCATCTCCGACAAGAACATCCCCATACAACCTGAAGGTAACACCCAGTATCTTTCCAATATCAATAATATATTTATAACATTATATTATAAAGATATGGCTACGGTCGATGCTGGCGATATTGCCATCCAGTCGCCCGAATCCCATTTCCTGTCGCTGTCGCGCAACTTGTTGGGTATTGACGGCTCCGTGCGCTATAAGGCAAGCGAAGGGGTGGGCGGCGCTCACGCGCTGGGCGGCGGCGTGGCCAAGGGCAGTTTCGTGCGCCAGAAACTGGCGGTCCAGAACGGCGTGCAGGGCCCTTACAAGCTCTATGGCGCGAACAATGAGGTGGGCATCGTGATTGTGGCTGGCTCCGATCGGGTCTATGTGGATGGCGTCCTGCTGACCCGCGGCCAGGAAAACGACTATGTGATGGACTATAATGCCGCTGAAATCACTTTCACCCCCGCACAGATGATGTCGGCGGAAAAACGCGTGTTTGTGGAGTTCGAATATACCGACCGCCACTATACGCGCATCGGCCTTTTCTCTTATAACGAACTGCTTCTCGGCAAAAAACAGCAACTCAAGCTGAACGTCAACTACTATGAGGAGCGTGACTTGAAGAACCAGTCGATACAACCCGAATTAGGCAATGAACACAAACGCTTTCTCTCCCTGTTGGGCGATGATCTCCGGAATGCCTATTACCCGTATGCGGATTCGGCGGAATATACGGCTGGCCGTTTGCTGTATTGCAAGAAAGACACAGTGGTGAATGGCATTGTGTATCAGGATATTTATGAGTATTCGACGGATGAGCATCGGCAGCTCTATAGTGTAGGATTCACCTATATGGGGCCGGGGCAGGGCTCGTATGTGCTGTTGCGCAATGCGGCCAACGGCCGTGTTTTCGGCTGGGTGGCGCCACAGAACGGTGAATTGCAGGGCGACTATGCCCCGGTGCTCTTGCTCAGCGCACCGCAAAGCGCCCGTATGGCCACCATCCAGGCCAGTTACCGCATAAAACCCTCCACGCTTCTGCAAGGCGAGCTGGCCCTTTCGCACTACGACCGGAACCTTTTCTCCAAAAGTGACGATGGCGACAATGTCGGTTTTGCCAGCACGCTGCTGTTCGACCACCGACAATCCCTGAAAAGAAAGGGACAACCCGGCCCGTGGGAGTTCCTGGGCCACGTGGACTGGCAGTTTGTACACCGCAACTTCCACGCCATCGAAAGCTTCCGCGAGGTGGAGTTCGCCCGCAACTACAATCTTGAGAATGATTACTCGTCCCTCCATTCCGAGCAGATGCTGCACGCGGTTGCTGGTTTTGCCAAGCGCGATGTCAGCACGATGCGTTATGAGGTCAACTGGTTTACCCGGATTGGCAACTCGTCGGCTCTGCGGCAGGAACTTGTCTCGCGGAACCGCTTGGGACGGTTGGTGCTGGACGCCCGCGCATCCTTCCTGACCACCTCCGACACCATTCAGAAAAGCCGTTTCCTGACGGCAGACGCCAGGGTGGCCTACCGCTTCCGGAAGATCGAGGTGGGCGCTACCGACCAGATGGAGCTCAATCTGTTTCGTGATAACCGGCTGGATTCCTTGAGGATAAACAGTTATGCCTTCAACGAGGCGCTGTTCTATCTTAAGAATGTGGACTCTTCCTTATATAAATACAATATTTCTTATAAGAACAGAATCGAATATGCGCCAGATTCGGGCGCGCTGCGTCTGAAGCAGACCATACAGGAGGCGAGTGCGCTTTTCCAGTTCGATCGTATAAAGAACCAACACTTCTCGACGCAGGCCACCTACCGCACCCAGCGTTTGAGTACGGTTGGCGACCTGCCTGACCGTGAGCACTATTTCGTGGGGAAGGTCGAATATACAGGCCGTTTTTTCCGCAATGCCCTGTTGTGGAACACCTACTACGAGGTGGGCAGTTGTATGGAGCAGAAGCGGACCTATACCTTCCTGAAGGTTGCCACCGGCAAGGGCACGCACGTTTGGCGCGATTACAACGGCAACGGCGTGGAGGAGATGGATGAGTTCGAGGTGGCCGCTTTCCAGGACGAGGCCGACTATGTGAAGGTGTGGATCACGGGTACGGAGTATGTCAACGCCTACCAGAACGGCTTCACGCAGAGCGTGCAGTTGCGTCCTGCTGCCGTATGGGGCAACAAGGCCGGTTTCCGCCGTTTCCTCGCCCGCTTCTCGGATGTGGCTCTCTTCCGCACCCAACTGAAACACACTAACCCCATTTTCAACCCCTTCTACGCCAATGTGACGGATACGAATCTGGTGGGGCGCACGATGAACGTGAGCAACACCTTCTCCTTCAACAACAGTTCCTCCAAGTTTGCATTCGATTTTATAGTGCAGAAATCGCAGAACAAGGCGCTGTTGTATTATGGTTTTGAGCAGGCAGAGAATGATTTGCAGCAGGTGGTGCTCAAGAGCAGCCTGGCGGGGAAGGTCCGGCTGGAGGCCAGCTACACCCATTCGGTGAGCGGAAGCCAGTCCGACTATTTGTCGTCTCGTGACTATGAGGTGGAGCGCCACGCGGTCGGTGGCAAGGTGCGCTTGCAGTTCCAGGACAAGTACATCGGGGAACTCTCGTATGGATATGGCGACAAGACCGGCAGGGTAGGGGGCGGTCATTTGCGGCTGCACGACGCGAATGCCTCGTTTGACTACAAGTTGGTGCGCCGCGGTGTGTTGTCGGTGGCGTTGCGCTATGTGGCTATCCAGGGCGAACTGCCGGCAAACGCTGCCGCCTCGTACCAGATGCTGGAGGGGCTGGCGGTTGGGAACAATGCCGTCTGGACGCTCAACGGTCAGCTGGCCGTGAGCGAATACCTGCAGGTCTCCCTCCAATATGAGGGGCGGGCCTCGCAGGGGCACAAGGTTGTGCACACGGGCGGGCTAACCCTGCGGGCGCAATTCTGACTTATGAACAATTTGTTGTGAAGATACCCTGCGGAGGTGTTGGCCTTCCTTATTTCAGTCCAGCCTGATAAATATTGTTTTCATATTTCTGATAATAAGTGTGTTATATTTGTTTCGGCAAATAATTAGGAAGATATCTTTTGTAGAAATCTTTCATTGTTACAGGGCGTGTGATTTTTTTTTGAACAAAGTAGTTTTTCATAAAAAAATAATCGTATTTTTGTCGCTTGAAAAATTAAAAGGTTTAATGCGCATTGTAACTTTTTTTAGGATATGGTGTAAAAACATAATTGCAACCCATAAAGTCTAACCCGAAGAAAAGTGCTAACGTATTAAACCACAACTTATTACTGTTAAACTAAACCCCTTGGTGCGATGACAATTCGTATGAAAAAGATAGGTTTTATACTGTTTCTGGCAATGGCATTCTGCTTGAAAGGAAATGCACAGGATGATGCGCAATTTACGCTATTTCCGTGGGCAACTTCCTATTATAATGCAGGTGGCATTGGCGAGCAGAGTAATACATTGTGTTTTACTTTGATGTATGACAACAAGTATGTGGGTTGGCACGACTCCTATGGCACCCGGATGGATACCGTTGGCGGCAAGACTGGCCCGCAGGATTTCTTCCTGTCAATAGAGTCCTATCACAAGAAGCTTCACGGCGCCATAGGTTTGACTTTCATCAGTGACCAGATCGGATTCTACCAAAACATCGGTGTCAAGTTGGGTTATGCATACAAGCTCCGTATCGGCGGTGGTCATTTGGGCATCGGCGTTCAGGCCTCGCTTTTCAACCAGACCATCAATAAAGATGGTTTCGACCCCCTTCAGGATGGAGACCCTGTCTTGAATCAACTTTCCAAGAGCACTATGGACCTGGATTTCAGTCTGGGTCTTATGTACAAGTGTGACCAGTGGTATGCTGGTGTGGGTGTCACGCAGCTGGTGTCTGCATTTGACAAGAACCAGGCGCTTCGTTTGAGCGGCGAGCACGGCAGCACGCGCACCCCCCAGATGTATTTCCACGGCGGCTACACCTGGATTGTTCCTGCCAACCCCAACTGGGAGATTCTCCCCCAAGCGTTGGTGAAAACGGATTTCCACACGGCTACGTGGGAGGTTATGGCATTGGCCCGTTACAATGGCGTCTATTGGGGCGGTCTCGGCTATCGTTTCCAAGATGCAGTGTCGCTGCTTTTTGGCGCACGTCCCTTCTACAACTCCTCCAATGTCTATCTTAAGGGTCTGGAGGCCGGCCTTTCCTACGGCATCACCGCCAACAAGTTGGGATATCGCGTACACCGCAGCTTCGGTGACGTGGAGGTGATGGTCCGCTACTGCTTCGACATCTACAAGCCTGAGGTCTTCTCCGGCTATGGATCCAGTCGTTCCATCTATAAAAATTGGTACTAAAAAATAAAATAGAGATTTCTCCGTTAGATAAAATCATAAATTCTATAAAAATGAAAAGGGTAATTATTCTTATCGCAGTGACACTTGTCGTTTTTGTGTCCTGTAAAAACGGCGGCGACGGCCAATTGGTCGGCGTCAAGGACCGCCCCGATGTTCTGGAACTTGAACCCTACGGAATGGTGTATGTCCCCAGCGCCCACTATGTGATGGGCGGCGGTGATCAGGATGTGCCATTCGCTCAGACTCAGCAGTCCAAGAACGTCACACTCGACGCTTTTTGGATGGACGAGACTGAAATAACCAACAACGAGTACCGCCAATTCGTGAATTGGGTGCGCGACTCCATCGCCCACGTGCTTCTCGGCGACGCTGAAATCACGGACGAGGAGAAATACGGCCACTACCTCAAATACACGAAGGGTGAGAACGAAGGTGAAATCATCGAGCCCAAGCTCATCAACTGGAAAGAGAAGATTCCTTGGGATTCCGACAATGAGGAGGTGCAATCCGCTCTCTCCCCGCTGTACAACAAGGTGAACACCCGTTTCTACCACTATCGTCCCAACAGAACGAACACCGCTATGTTCAATTATGAATACTGGTGGTACGACTATCGTAACTGGAGAGATCCGGACGATCCTGACAACTTCGGTGCTGCCACCAAGGAGTTCGACAAGGAGGGCTTCGAGCCCGGCGGTCTGTATGCCAACCGTCCCAGCAGCCTGGGCACTGGCTATCAGCGCTTCATCCGCCACGAGGTCGTGAACATCTACCCGGATACCCTTTGCTGGGCACACGACTTTGTCTATTCCTACAATGAGCAGATGATCCTCAACTATTTCTCCCATCCCCAGTATGACAACTATCCTGTGGTGGGCATCAGCTGGAAACAGGCCAAGGCCTTCTCTTACTGGAGAACCCAACTCCGTATGGCTTGGCTGGCTTCCAAGGAGTATGCCAACGAGCAGGAGTTCAGACTTCCCACGGAAGCGCAATGGGAGTGGGCCGCTCGCGGTGGCAATGAACTGGCCTCCTATCCTTGGGGCGACTACTACACCACCAACCGCAACGGTTGTTTCCTGAGCAACTTCAAACCCCAACGTGGTAACTATATGGCCGACGACAATATGTATCCGAGCATCGTCGCCCACTACCATCCCAACGACTGGGGTCTGTTTGATATGGCCGGTAATGTGGCCGAATGGTGCGAGGATGCTTACGACAAGTCCTCCTACAACTTCACCCACGATATGAACCCCGTCTATGTCTATTATGCCAAGAAGGACGACTCTCCCGCCAAGAAGCGCAAAGTCATCCGTGGCGGTTCCTGGAAGGACATCAGCTACTACACCACCGTGGCCGCAAGATGCTTCGAATACCAGGATACCTGTAAGTCTTACGTGGGCTTTCGTAACGTGCAGTCCTATATGGGCCGCGCAAGAGGCGACAACTCCAGCCGCAGCGCTTCTCACGTGTACTAGACAAAACCTTTAGAAAAGAAAAAAGAATAAGTAACAATATAAATCATTAACTAAAAAACTCAAAAAAATGAATTTCATTGACAGATTAGTAAGATCAAACACGTACAAAAACATTATGGCCAAGTTGTATGGCTGGGGTGCTGCCGTCGTCATTTTCGGTGCATTGTTCAAAATCTTGCACCTTCCCGGCGCTAACATTATGCTTATCATCGGTATGGGTACGGAGGTCGCCATCTTCTTCTTCTCCGCCTTCGAGCCCCTGCACGTGGAGTACAACTGGGCTTTGGTGTATCCGGAACTTGCTATTGCTGACGAAAACGCAGAGCCTACCCGCAAGGAAAGAAAGAAAGAGGTGAAGGGCGCTACGCCTACCCAACAGCTTGACAAGATGCTGGAAGAGGCCAAGATTGGTCCCGAACTCATTGAGAGCCTTGCCGTGGGTATGAAGAACCTCGGTGACAACGCCAAGAAACTGGCCGGCGTGTCTGATGCCGCTGTCGCTACCGACGCTTTCGTGGGCAATATGACCAAAGCCGCCGAGTCCGTGCGTAATCTGTCTCTCAAATACGACAAGGTGGCCTCTACCCTCGAAGCCGATGGCAACGCGTCTATGGCTTACTCCGAGAGCTTGAAGAGAGCTACCACCGCCATCAACCAGATGGCCAATGCTTACGAACATACCGCCACCTACAAGACTGAAATGGACAAGCTGACCAACAACATCGCTGCCCTCAGTAAGGTGTATGGCAATATGCTGGCCGCAATGGGCGTGAACGCCAACAAATAATTCATCGGAATCAACTCCATATTCACTAATCTAAAAAAAAACGTATTAGAAAATGGGTGCAACAAATTGTCCGGAGACCCCGAGACAGAAAATGATTCAGATGATGTACTTGGTGTACACCGCAATGTTGGCTTTGAACGTTTCCGCGGAAATCCTCAACGCCTTCGTTGTGGTGGATGACACCCTGGTGACCTCCACTACTAACGCTATGCGTCAGAATTACAATGACTACAACTGGTTTGAAGCCCAGAAGACTATTCTCGGCGAGGCAAAAATCCACGATGCATACGTCAATGCCAAGAAACTGAGAACCGAAACCAACGAGATGGTGAAGTACATCGAGCAGATGCGCCGTGACCTCATCTATGCTGTTGACAAGGATTCCTTGGATGAGAAGGGTAATCCCAAAACTGTGGCTACTATTAAGAAGAAGGACAACTTCGACACTCCTACGGATTTTATGATCAATAATGGCAATGCCAAGAAACTCAAGGAAAGAATTAAACAATATAAGACCAATATCCTTAAGTTGGTGAAAGAATCCGACAGAAAGGGTATGGAGACTGCCATCGGTTTGGACGTTGACAGCAAGTTCAAGAGCGAAGATGGTGGTGAACTTTCTTGGGAAGACCACAACTTCGACCATATCATCGCCGCGGCTTCTGTGACGCTGCTCAACAAACTGACGGGCGAGGTTCGCAATGCCGAGTCCACGATGCTTACCTATCTCAAGTCTTCCATCAGCGCCGATGACTTCAAGTTCGACCACGTGGAAGGCCGTGCCATCCCGAAATCTCAGGTGGTGTTCACCGGCGACAGCTACGAGGCCGACATCATCGTGGCTGCCTACGACACCAAGGTCAACCCTGAGGTCTATTACAAGATGGGTGCTGACACCCTGACTCAGGACGGCATCGGCGGTGCCACCAGGTTGGAAGGCGAAAACGGTGTGGTGAAACTCAAACTCGGTGCCGGCGGTGTCGGCGACCAGAAGTTTGCTGGCTTGATCAAGGTCATCGGACCTGACGGTACTCCCAAATATTATGGCTTCAAGGACAAATTCACGGTCTTGAAACCTTCTGCCACCATTGCTGCTGACAAGATGAACGTGCTCTATGCCGGTATCAACAACCCGATTTCCGTGTCAGGTGTCGGCGCCGGTAAGATCAGTGTTTCTTTCCCTGGTTGTAACTTGTCTTCTACGGGTACTAACACCTATAATGTCACGGTTCCGGCTTCCCAGATTGGCAAGACGGTTACAGCTTCCGTCTCTTCCGACGGTAAGAATATGGGTAGCACCACCTTCCGTGTGAAGAAGGTTCCCGATCCTCGTGCGGTGCTGGGTGCCAACATCCGCGGCGGCAAACGCGCCAAGGCCGAGATTCTGGCCAACCCGATGATTCGTGCGGTTATGGGCGAGGATTTCGTTTATGACCTCAAGTGGAATGTCAACTCCTTCCGCGTTGTGTTCGTCAGCAAGAATATGGAAGAGCCCCCGATGGCTTGCCAAGGCGGTTCTCTCTCTGAACAGGTCAAGGCCAAGATCCAGAAGTCCTCTTCCGGTACGGTCATCTACTTTGAGGATATCAAAGTTTCCTCCGAAGCAGGCTCCCGTACTCTTGACGGTATTTCTGTTCGTATAAGATAACTTTTAAACCCCATAAAATTATGAAAAAGTTCGGATTATTATTATTCGCGGTTTGCGCCTTCTCCTTTGCTTTCGCGCAGGAAGACGAGGACGGCAGCACAATGAACCAGCCCATCGACCGCGCTCCGGCCGAGTATCCTTGGAAACAGGTGGAGGTGAATGAGCTCTCCGATCCCATCCCGTATGCTCCTATCCGTCAGGCTGACGTGATGGCATACTACACCATCTGGAGAACCATCGACCTGAGAGAGAAGGTCAACCACCCCTTGTACTTCCCCACGGAAGTGAGAGGCACGTGGCGCAGTCTCGCCCAGACCATCCTCGACGCCATCGATATGGATAACGAAGAGGCCACCGAAGGCACCCTGCCTTTGTATTCTGACGATATGTGCACGATGCCCTATTCGAGAGACGATATCAAGGGCATTATGTCATACTCCTACGAGATGGCTCAAATCGATCCTGAGACGATGGAGGAGACTGGTACACAGACTGTCACCATCAACTTTGACGCCAAGGAAATCACTTGTTACAATATCAAGGAAATCTGGTATTTCGACAAGCAGGAGTCCCGCTTCAAATATCAGATTATGACCATCCAGCCCATCTTTGAGTATGAGCGTCCCAACACCTCATCCGATTACGATGAAGAGTCGAATGATGATGAGGAGGCTGTGTCGAACCCCTTGACGAAGAGAATGCTGGGTTACATCTACTATGATGAGCTTCGTCCGTTCCTCGCCAAGCAGGAGGTCTTCAACGTGAAAAATGACGCCCAGCGTCTTTCTTTCGACGATTTGTTGACTTGGAAGCGCTATTTCTCTTCCCTGATCTACAAGGAATCGAACACCTACGATCGTGAGATTCAGGATTATATTGCCAATGCGCGCGACCAGCGCATCGAATCCGAGAAGATTACTGAAAGACTGCGCACTTTCGAGAGCGATCTCTGGGAATTTTAGCATCAAAAAAACTTTTTCATAATTGTCCAAAAACGGGTGCCATTGGTACCCGTTTTTTTTTACTTTTGCAGAAAAAATATTTGCTATGATTGTAGTCACCGGAGCAGCCGGATTTATTGGCAGTTGTATGGCCGCCAAATTGAACGAGATGGGTCGTGACGACCTGATACTTGTGGATGATTTTTCCAAGGAGGCCAAGCGTCGCAATTGGGAGGGGAAGCGTTACGTGGACAAGATTCACCGCAACGATTTTTTCCAATGGGCGGAGAAGCATTATGAGGATATAGACTTCATCATCCATCTCGGGGCCCGTACCGACACGACGGAGTTTGACTATTCGGTGTTTGAGGAACTCAACGTCTCTTACACGCAGCGGATGTGGACCTTTGCGGCACGGCACGGCATTCCGCTTGTGTATGCCTCTTCCGCCGCCACTTACGGCGCCGGCGAGCTGGGCTATGTGGACAGTCACACGCTGCCGTACCAGTTCCAGCCCCTGAACCCGTATGGTAAGTCGAAGAACGAGATTGACAAATGGGTGCTCAAACAGCAACAGCAGCCGCCCTGCTGGTACGCTTTCAAGTTTTTCAACGTGTATGGCCCCAACGAGTACCACAAAGGGCGGATGGCTTCCGTCATCCTGCACGCCTTCCAGGAGATACAGGAGACCGGCAAGGTGCGTCTTTTCCGCTCGCACCGGCCCGATTTCGCCGACGGGGAGCAACTGCGAGATTTTGTCTATGTGAAGGATGTGGTGCGCGTCATCTACTGGTTTATGCGTCACCTGCCCTCCAGCGGCATCTACAATCTTGGCACCGGACGGGCCGAATCTTTCCTGACGCTGGCCACCTCCACTTTCAAAGCCCTCCACCTCGAGCCTTCCATCGAGTTTGTGGATATCCCGGAGGATATACGCGACAAATACCAGTATTTCACACAGGCTGAGATGAAGAAGATGCGCTCTGCCGGCTATGGACGCCCATTCTATAATCTGGAGAAGGGAACCCACTCCTATGTGACCCGTTATCTGGCCAAAGATATTGTTTATTAATATGGTGATAAATATTTTGTTTTAGTGACCAAGGGAACGAAAAAATTTATACTTTTGTATTCCTAAAAAACGAATTCAAAATAGCGAGCCTTTATTTGAAGGATTCCAATAAACTGCACTGACTATTTATGAAAATGAAAAGTTTTACGGATAAAGAAATTCATCAGACGCTAAAAACCTTCTTCGGTTTTGATAAATTTAAGGGAAACCAACTTAAAATCATCAAGTCGTTGTTGAAGGGCAAGGACTGCTTTGTGATTATGCCCACGGGCGGCGGCAAGTCGTTGTGCTATCAACTGCCGGCCTTGATGAAAGAGGGGACAGCCATCATCATCTCCCCGCTCATCGCCTTGATGAAGAATCAGGTGGATGCCATCCGGAACTTCGGCACAGAGATGGGAATTGCCCATTTCCTGAATTCCTCCCTGACCAAGATGGAAATCAACGAGGTGAAAAACGACCTCCTGGCCGGGAAGACAAAACTGCTCTATGTGGCTCCCGAATCCCTGACCAAGGAGGAGAATGTGAAATTCTTCCAGGATGTGAACATCTCCTTCTATGCCATCGATGAGGCGCACTGTATTTCCGAATGGGGGCACGACTTCCGCCCGGAATACCGGAGAATCCGCGCCATTATCGACAAAATCGGCAAGAAAGTGCCCGTTATTGCCTTGACGGCCACTGCCACACCGAAAGTGCAGAGCGATATCCAGAAGAATCTGGGTATGGACAAGGCTGACGTGTATATCTCATCCTTCAACCGTCCGAACCTGTATTACGAGATTCGGGAGAAGACGAAGGATATCGACAAAGAGATTGTCAAGTTCATCAAAAACCACCCGGGCAAGTCGGGCATTATCTATTGCCTGAGCCGTAAGAAGGTGGAGGAGTTGGCCGAGTTCCTCTGCGCCAACAACATCCGCGCTCTCCCTTATCACGCAGGGCTTGATTCGCGCACGCGCGTGCAGAACCAGGATGACTTCCTGATGGAGAAGGCCGACATCATCGTGGCCACCATCGCCTTCGGTATGGGTATCGACAAACCCGACGTGCGCTTTGTCATCCACTACGATATGCCCAAGAGTCTGGAAGGCTACTATCAGGAAACTGGTCGTGCCGGCCGCGACGACGGCGAGGGCTTGTGCATCGCCTTCTATGACTATAAGGACCTGCACAAACTGGAGAAATTCTCTACCAAGAAGTCTGTGGCCGAGCAAGAGATAGTGAAGCAACTGCTGGCGGAGACGGCCTCTTATGCCGAGTCCACGAGCTGCCGCCGCAAGCACCTCCTCCACTATTTTGGTGAGGATTACTCGGAGGAAAACTGCCACAATTGCGACAACTGTAACCATCCCAAGCCCAAGATGAACGCCTCCGACCAGATTACCCTGGCGCTGGAGGTCATTCAGACCGTGAAGCAACAGTTCAAGGATGACCAGATTATCGATATCCTGACAGGCAACAAGACCACCTCCATAGTCAAGTTCAAGCACGACAAGCTGAAACAGTTCGGAGAGGGCGGGGATTACGACGCCAAATTCTGGTCGAACATCATCCGCCTGGCCATTTTCGAGAACCTGATTTTCAAAGATGTGGAGAATTACGGGTTGCTGAAACTCACGGAAAAGGGCACCAAATACCTGACGAATCCCTACACCATTATGGCCATCAAGCCCGATGGGGTGGAGTCTGAGGAGGACGAGGAGGATGTGGTGGACAACGTCTCCGGGATGGCTGTCGAGGAGGCGTTTGACTCCACACTGTACAGTATGCTCAAAGAGCTACGCAAGAACATCTCCAAGGAGGAGAACTTGCCGCCGTTTGTCATCTTCCAGGATCCTTCGCTGGAGGATATGTGCATCCAGTACCCCACCACGATGGAGGAAATGACGCATATCGCCGGCGTGGGCGTGGGCAAAGCCCAGAAGTATGGCAAACGCTTCATTGAGCTGATCCGCGATTATGTGGAAGAAAACGAAATTGAACGCCCGCAGGACTTCGTGGTGAAATCCGTGGTGAAGAAATCCGCCATCAAGGTGTTCATCATCCAAAGCATTGACCGTAAGGTGGGCTTTGAGGATATTGCCCGTGCCAAAGGTTTGGATATTAATGAATTGCTTACTGAGATTGAAAAGATTGTCGCCTCCGGTACCAAAATCGACATCGGCTACTATATTGATGAGGAGATTGAGGACTACCATCAGGAGGAGATTCTCGACTATTTCGCCAATGCCGAATCCGACTCCGCCGAATTGGCCTTGCAGGAGCTGGGCGACGATGAATACACATTGGACGAGATTCGTATAATGAGAATCAAATATCTGTCGGATGTAGGCAATTAGAATTGAGAATTAAGAATTGAGAATTAATAATTGATGTTATTTATATTTATATGGAAGAAATAAGAGAAAACAAAGAGTCAATGGAGAACACGATCCAAGGGGAAGTGATACCGGGCGTGATCACGGCAGAGAATCAGCGGAAAAAGGATGTTGAAATTGCTGACAGCGAGCAACCCACTCCAAAGACAGAAACAGACATCCCTTCTGCGGAGGATGACAAGGCGTGTGCCTGCAAAAAGAAGAAAAGATGTTTCCGCATTGCGCAGATAATATTCGACGTGTTGGTTGCGGCGGGTTTGATTACCCTGTTCATCCTGCATTTCTGTTGCGGGAAATCAAATGTCGCGCCCGTCGCCGTTGATCCTTCACAAGCCGGGAATGGCGACATCCTCTATGTCAACATCGACACCATCAACGCGAACTATGAGATGGTCTCCCTGCTGACGGACAGCATTGACGTGGAGCGTCAAAAGCAGACTGTGTTGTTCCAGAACCGTCAGAAGGCGCTCGAGAACAAGCTGGCCAACTATCAGCGCAATATGCAGAGCGGCCAGTTGACAGCCCAACAGGCGCAATATGCCGAGCAGTCGCTGCAGCAGGAGAGTGCGCAGTTGCAGAACGACTATTCGGTGGCGCTGGAATCTCTGGAGGCACGCTACACGGCGGCCCTGAACCAGATAGCCGACTCGCTGAGAGCTGCTGTCGTGAGAGCCAACGCACGCCATAATGCATCCTTCGTGATCAGTTACGGCGCTGGTGGTCAGGTGATTGTCGCCGACCCGACCAAGGATATCACGCAAGAGGTGCTGGACGATTTGAACAAACCCTTTAAAAAGAAGAAGAAATGAGCCGCATAACGAAAGAAGGGACCCGTGAGGACAAGGGCATCCGGTCTTGTTGGACTGTGGTGCTGTTGTGTGTCGTGCTCGCCTTGATAGGGGTGGCGATTGCGATAGGGATCGTGCGGTATAAACGCAATCCGCAGACTGTTGTGGAGAAGTCGCGTTCCGCACTTCTCGACTCCTTGCACGTGTTTCCGCCCCTTGAGTTTGCGGATTCGCTCTATCAGTCACGGGTGTTGATGTCCTATGATGACGAATCGCCTCGCGATGTGTATTACTATGAAATTGACAGCGTGGGCAATACCACACAGAATGTGGTCCACGAGAAACACTTTTATCCGAGTCATCAGGAGTATTTTGAAGGAAATGTCCACAAGGGTAAACGCGAGGGTTTGTGGTACGCCTATCATCCCAACGGCAATGTGCAGACGATGGCCTATTATGTGAACGGATTGGAGGAGGGCCGCTACACGGTCTATCACCCCAATGGTGCTGTCTATTATACCGGAGAATACCATCAGGGCAAATGTGTGGGCAAGTGGCTGTTTTACGATGAGAATGAACAGCTTGTGAGTGAGAAAAACTATGACGAGCTGAATGACTAGAAACAATTAATTATTAACTAAAAACAAAAACAAGAAAATATGGAATTACCTTTTGCAGAAGCGTGGAAAATCAAGATGATCGAACCCATCAAGAAATCCACCAGAGAAGAAAGAGAAAAATGGCTTGAAGAAGCCCACCAGAACATTTTTATGTTGAAGAGCGATTATGTGTATATCGACCTCTTGACGGACTCCGGCACCGGCGCAATGAGCGACCGCCAGTGGAGTGCGATGATGATGGGCGATGAGAGCTACGGCGGCGCCCGCTCGTTTTTCAATATGAAGAACACCATTACGGAACTTACCGGTTTCAAATTCGTCATCCCCACCCACCAGGGCCGTGCTGCTGAGAACGTGCTGTTCAGCTATCTGGTGAAACCGGGTATGGTGGTGCCGGGCAATGCCCACTTCGACACCACGAAGGGCCACATCGAGAGCCGCAAGGCTTTCGCCATCGACGTGACCGTTCCGGAGGCCTACGACACCCAGCTTGAAGTCCCGTTCAAGGGCAATGTCAGCCTGGAGAAACTGGAGAAAGTGCTCATCGAGAACAAGGGCAACGTGCCCTTTATGGTGCTGACTGTTACCAACAACACCGTGGGTGGCCAGCCCGTCAGTATGAAGAATATCCGCGAGACCTGTGAGCTTTGCCACAAGTACGGCGTGCCCGTCAATATTGACAGCGCCCGTTTCATCGAGAATGCTTACTTCATCAAGACCCGCGAAGAGGGCTATGCCGACAAGAGCCTTCGCGAAATCGCCTTGGAGATGTTCAGCTATGCCGACAGTATGACGATGAGCGCCAAGAAGGACGGCCTTGTCAATATGGGCGGTTTCATCGCCACCAATAAAGAGGACTGGTACGAAGGTGCCAAGCTCTTCTGCATCCCCTTCGAGGGCTTCCTGACTTACGGCGGTATGAACGGCCGTGATATGGACGCTTTGGCCGTTGGCCTTAAGGAGAACATCGAGTTCGATATGGTGGAAACCCGTATTAAACAGGTCCAATATCTGGCCGACAAACTCGACGAGTATGGCATTCCTTATCAGCGTCCTGCTGGTGGCCACGCCATCTTCGTGGATGCCGACAAGGTTTTGACCAACATCCCGAAGGAGGAGTTCCCGGCCCAGACGCTGACGTGCGAACTCTATCTCGAAGCCGGCATCCGCGCCTGCGAAATCGGCTATGTGCTGGCCGACCGCGACCCGGTGACGCGCGAGAACCGCTTCGGTGGCAACGACTTCGTGCGCCTCTGCATCCCGCGCCGCGTCTATACCAACAACCATATGGACGTGATTGCCGCTGCCCTCAAGAATGTCTATGACCGTCGCGATACCATCAAGCGCGGTCTGGAAATCACTTGGGAGGCCGAGCTGATGCGCCACTTCACCTGCCAGTTCAAGAGACTGAAATAATACTATACCCGCCCGTTTGGGCAGAACGGCTTGCCGAACCGCGGCAAGCCGTTTTTTAATTTGTAAAATTTAAAAACAAAGCGATTATGCTGATAGTGGATGATGTGTTGGTTTCCGATGAGTTGATAGACAAATGCTTTTGCTGCGATTTGGCCGCCTGCAAAGGAATGTGCTGTGTGGAGGGCGACGCGGGGGCGCCGCTGCGTCCCGAAGAGGTGGGCGACCTGAGCGAATATTATCCTGTTTTCCGGAAGTATATGTCCGACGAGGGCATCGCGGTGGTGGAAGCCGCCGACGAGCCGGTGGTGCTCAACGGCTGGGGCGAGTTCGAGACGCCGCTACTCGGGAATGGAAAAGATTGTGTGTTCGTCTGTCGCGAGGGCGATATGGCAATGTGCGCCATCGAGAAGGCTTTCCTCAACGGGGAAATCCCTTTCCGGAAGCCCATATCCTGCTATCTGTATCCCATCCGGGCCAGCAAGGTGGGCAAATACACGGCCCTGAATTTCCATCACTGGGATATTTGCCAATGTGCCCGCACAAAAGGGGAGGAACTGAAACTGCCCGCCTACCGTTTTCTGAAGGAGCCGTTGGAGCGCGCCTTCGGCTACGAATGGTACGAGAAACTGTGCGATCTTGTGGAGAACGAAGCCCCACAGCACCCTGGTTGTTGATTGTTAAGACTATGGTTGTTGATTTCTAAGACGCACGCCCGTGCCTCCCTTAATTCTCAATTCTCAATTCTCAATTCTTAATTCTTAATTCTTAATTCCCCATCCCTTGTCCGCCGCCTTGGGCTTGTGCCTGGGCGCCTTCCAGTTCCATCTTGCCGAACTTGAAGGTGATGCCGCCACGGATGCTGCGGCCCATCCAACTGCTCCAAGTGGTGCTGTTCGATGTATAATAAGGATTGTTGACGTCAGTGCCCATTTTGTTCCAGTTGAAGATGTCGTGCACATCCAGATGCACGGAGATGCGGCGTTTCCAGAACTCGGCGCGCAGGCCTGCATCGATGCTGTAGCGCGGACGCGTGATTGTGAACATACTCACGCTCTTGGAGCTGTAATTAGCCGAGGCGTTCACCTCCAACACCTTCCACAATTTGGCCCAGAAGTTCAGGCGGAAGCTGTAGCCCAGATTGTCCACCGTATAGGGCGTTTCCTCTTTACGGAACTGGAACGAGGACTTCATATAGTACATATTGGCATAGAAACGGATGTTCATAAAGGCTTTGAGCCGGTACATCACGTTGAGTTCGGCGCCCGTGTTGAGCGATTTGCCCGCATTGACCGGCATCGTAAACGTAACGATGCGCCCGAAGAAGGGGCTGTAGGCCACATCCGACTGCTGGCTGAACTCGTCCTTGCTGTTCTTGAACCAAGCGTTGATGCCGATGTTGCCGAATTTGTTGATGTATTTGCTCCAACCGGCCTCGATGGAGTTGGTGAAGGTCTGACGCAGGTCAGGGTTGCCTGTGCTGTAGCCGTCCTCACCGTATTCGATACGGGTGCACAAGTCGTCGCCGTCGGGATTGCTTACGCGGCGGGTGTAACTGAGCTTGAAATTGTGCATATTCTTGGTACGGTAACTCAGGTGTAAGGAGGGATAGAACCCCAGGTATCCTTTATGAACATTATAAGCAGGGTCGTTGAGAATAAGCAGATTGTAGATTTCATACTCGGTGCGCAGGCCGCCCTTGAGGGTAAAGCCGCCAAATCGGTGCTGCAAGGTGGCGTAAGCGTCAAAACTGCCATTACGGGTGCGCACATCCTTGAAACGGAGCTCATCCAGCACATATTCGCCAGTGGAAAAAACCAACGTGTCGTACCGTTCATAATTCAAGCCTGGATCATATCCGCCCGACACCCCCAATTCAATCTCCCCGTCCTTATGATAAGGAATCGTATAGTCCACTGAGCCACTCAGCCCCAAGGTTTGGTATCGGTTCTGCTGCTTCTGTTTCTTGTCCAAATAATCCAAGAAAAGGTAATCGCGGTAGGCTTCTCCTATCTGTTTCCTCCCCCACATCCAAAAACTCAGATCAGCACTGATTTTGTGCCCTTTGCTGTTGAACTTGTGCTCGTACCACATTCCGCCATAAGCGCCGCCACCGACCGTGCTTTGTGCCTGGTCATTGAAGAAGGAACGGTCGCTGGGGTTGTAGATGTATTCCCTGTAATAGGTGGAATCTAAATAGGTGTAACCGCCAAAACTGGGATAGGTGCCGGCCCAAAAGTAAAGACTATTCATCGTGTCGGGCATATAGGAGCCGTTTATGTAGAGGCCGAAACTGTTATCCCGTTGCCGGAACTGGTTGATGCTATGAAAAGTGGAAGAAGTGTCTCCTTCGTCAGTCAATATCGTGGAGAATGACTCGCTGTTATTCTTGTTGATGCTGTACGAGTAGTTGAGGTAGGTGCTGATGGAGAACTTCTCGTTGGCATAGACGTACGAGATAAAGGGCGTGATGCTTGGGGTAGTTGAACCGCGCACGCCGAAGCTCAAGAAACTGTTCTTCTTGATTTTGGAAGTGGTGATGATGTTGATGATGCCGCCGTTGCCCTGGGCGCTGTAGCGAGCCGACGGGTTGGTGATGACCTCGATCTTCTCGATGCTGCCCGCGGGCATCTGCTGGATGAACTGCTTGAGCGCCTCGGCGTTCATATTGGAGGGCTTGTTGTTGATCCAGATCTCCACGGAGGAGACGCCGCGCAGGGTGACGTTGCCCTCCACATCGACCTCCACGCCAGGGGCGTTCTGCAAAGCATCCGACGCTGAACCCGATTGTATGGTAGGGTCCTCGGCAACATTGTAGAGCGTCTTCTCGCCATCCACCATATAGACGGGTTTCTCCCCAAGAATCTGCACCTCCTGCAGGTCAGTGCTGTTCTTGTGCATCGGGATGTCGCCCAAATCGATGGTCTTGGAATTGCCGCCGACAGTGACCGGGATGATTAACCGCTCGTAGCCGACCAGTGTGGCTACAAACTGGTATTCGCCGTCCAGAACGTTCGATATCTGGAACTTGCCTTGCGCGTCGGACAAGGATTTGCCGACCATCTGCGCGGTGGAGTCAGGGGTCAGCAGCATTATGGTGGCAAACTGCACCCTCTCATTGTTGAGGGAATCCACCATTGTGCCTGTAAGGTTGTAACGACTCTGGGCGGAAAGAAGATTAGCCAGCGTGATCAGCAAGAGAGAGTAGAACAGTTTCTTCATACAAAACGCGTTTTTATAGCAATGCTTCTTATTAACGTATATATGACGATTTAATTGTAAAAGGTGCCAATATTTGTTTTATAGTGTATTTATTTGTAAATAAAGGCGTTGTGTTAATTTTTCATAAAAAAACATCCCTAATAAACTTTTTTGTATTTTTGCAATCAGTTACAGACGTTTTTTCTGTAAAACCTTTTGATGAATTTAGTACTAATTTAAAATTTTTAGAAATGAAAAAATTATTTTTGACACTTGCACTTGGCTTGCTCTGTATGGCAGGCTTTTCCCAATTCACCTATGAAGACGGGACCTACACCTACCAAGATGAGTACACGACTGAAAATGCGCATCGTAAGGTGGTCAATCTCTTGAACACATTCAACGGTACAACGCAATCTGCCAAAATCACGACCAATACGGATACCCTTGTCAAAGCCGAGGTTGTTTTCAATGTGAAGGCTTCCTACAATCCGTTTGCCGGTAGTTTTGTCGAAAATTTCCAAATGGACGTCACCTTCAAGATTGATGGTGAGCACGTGACGGTTTTGGGAGACAATTTCTACACTATCAATGTTTACAGCGGTTATGGTTCCAACAAAGAGGTGAAATCCTATGATGAGAGAAAAGAGGAGTACGATAACGCCTCCCGCAAACTCAACAGCGGTACCTTGAAAGGCAAGGACAAAAAAGATGCCAAGAGCATTGTGGATGATTGGGAAGAGTCTTCCGCAGCCATTGACAAGGAATTCAAGGCAAGATTTGTGAACACTCTGAAGAAGAAACTCCAATAAGAAGGGGAAACCGGTCGCAACGACCTTACAACCTTATTGATAAAAAAAGGAGGGTGACTAAAAAGTGATTTTACGGTCACCCTCTTTTTTACAGCAAAGAGTCC
>ERZ842401.1286-NODE-1286-length-36318-cov-6.249483_pt1 | contig 36318 bp, 36 predicted proteins | sample MGYA00521270_ERZ842401 | MGnify/ENA primary metagenome ERZ842401 (study PRJEB31892, sample SAMEA3878208) | bioreactor metagenome | biome: Moose rumen | place: Sweden | collected 2011-10 | study: EMG produced TPA metagenomics assembly of the PRJEB12797 data set...
AATCACTTGTCCATTTATCAACAAGCCAAATGCATGGTTACTTGCGGAATTTAGGAGCTGTAAAAAAATCACTATGGGTGGGGGGGAGGTTAAGAGTTAAGAGTTAAGAGTTAAGGAGTTAAGAAACTAAGAAGTTAAGAAGTTGGTAATTGGTAGTTTGGTATTCTCCATTGTCCATTGTCCATTGTCCATTTTTTTTCGTACCTTTGCATTGGTTTATAAAACGCATCGAAACAGACAATACGCTGACAAACATCATGTTATCCACGTCAATCACCGTCTTGTACCTTTTTGCAGTGCCTCTGGGGGTGATGCTTTTAGCACGCAAATGGTCGTTTATCAACAAGATAAGTCCCATGATGGTGCTGTATGTCATCGGCCTTGCCGTGGGCAACAGCGGTATTATCGACACTACGGCTTTCGCCACCGGCGAGATGGTTTCCAATATCACTGTGCTCATTGCCATACCGCTGATGCTCATCTGCTGTGATTTTAAAGGGTGGTCCACCAAAAACGTGGCCAAAGCCTTTTTCTCCGGACTTGCCAGCGTGCTGATAGTGATACTTGCGGGATTTTTCATTTTCCGTCCCTCCGACGGCTCGCTCTCCACCGACGATTATGCCAAAGTAAGTGCCGTAATGACAGGTATTTACACTGGGGGCATACCCAATATCGGAGCCATAAGCAAGGCCGTGGCGCTGCCAAACAACTTGTACCTGCTTGTTACCAGCTACGACCTGATTATCACCGGGTTATATCTTGTATTCGTGATATTTTTCGGCAAGGTGGTGTTTCGCCGACTTCTGCCTCCGGCCAAAGCTGTGGATGAAACCGATTTCGACGACTCTTTACAAAAGGGGAACGGAACAAGCCGGGGTTGGTGGAAAAAAGTTGCTGCCGTTGGCCTTGCACTTGTTGTGGCGGCGGTGGCATACGGCGTTTCGATGGTGGTGCCTGTGGGTAACAGCGTAGCGGTTATCATAGTGGTACTTACCACCTTGTCGCTAGTGCTGTCGTTCTGCCGACCTGTGAAACGGTTGGGCAACACCTTCGACCTTGGACTGTATTTTGTATATGTGTTTTGCCTTTCTATCGCCACAATGGTTAATATTCACGACATCAAGCTGTTGGAGAACCTGCATATACTTTGTTATATCGCCTTTACGGTGTTCGGCTCGCTGGTGCTGCAGATATTGTTGGCAAAACTGCTGAAAATCGACGGCGACACGGTTCTGGTGTCCAGCATAGCGCTGATAAACTCCCCGCCCTTTGTGCCCATGGTTGCCGCCATTTTGAAAAACCGCGACGTGGTGATAGTGGGCATTGCCATAGGACTTTTGGGCTACGCCATAGGCAACTACCTCGGCATAGGAATATATTACCTGCTGCGGTAACGAGGGAAACGGGAGGAAATTGAAAGTTGAAAATTAATACTCCTAACTCTTAATTCTTAACTCTTAACTCAATAAAGCGGTATAGCAGCCTTATGCCGAAGCCTGTGGCGCCTTTGCCATAAATGCCGTATTCCTTGTCGGCGAAAGCCACTCCGGCTATGTCGAGATGTACAAAGGGTGCTTTGGCGAAATGGGCGAGGAACTTGCCGGCGGTAATCATTCCGGCGTTCGCTCCCGCGCCGCTGTTCTTGATGTCGGCAATGTCGGACTTTATCAGGTCGCCATATTCGTCCCAGAAAGGGAATTCGGCTATACGTTCGTACACTTCTTCTCCGGCGGCTTTCAGCTGCTGCATTGTTTGGTCGGCCTCTTGGTGCATGGCCACAATGCCGTATTTGCCAATGGCTCGCTCGGCGGCGCCGGTAAGTGTTGCGGCGTCTATTATCACACTGGGATTGAAACGGTTGGCGTAGGCGATGGCGTCGGCGAGTACAAGGCGGCCTTCGGCGTCGGTGTTCACCACCTCCACCATGGTGCCGTCGTACATGCGCAGTATGTCGCCGTTGGCGTAGGCGTTGCCGCCCGGACGGTTGTCGGTGGCGGGTATCAGGGCAACCACATGCACGGGCAGCTGGTTTTTGGCCACGGCAAACAGTGTGGCGGCCATTGTTGCGGCTCCGGCCATGTCGCTTTTCATGTCGTACATGTAGGTGCCGGTTTTGATGTTAAGTCCGCCGGTGTCGTACATTATGCCTTTTCCCACAAGGGCTATGGGCTGAGCATTTACGGCATTTTTGGGTTTCCATTCGAGCACCACAAAACGTGCCTCGTCGATGCTGCCGCGGTTCACGCCCAGCAGTCCGCCCATTTTCAGCGACTCTATCTGCCTCTGTTCCAGCACGGTAGCCTCCACTCCAAGTTCGGCGGCTTGTTGGCGGAGCAGCTCGGCAAAGCGCGGGGCGTTGAGCTCGGCAATGGGCTCGTTAACCCAGTTGCGGGCGTCGTCCACGCATTGTATAAGGTTCTGCAGGGGCTGTGTGTCGGCGGCGGTGAGGTCGGGACAGGCAATTGCTACTTCGGCCAGCGGATGCGATTTTTCGGTCTTGTATTTGTCGAAACGGTAGTTTGACATCAAAACGCCTTCCAAAAAAGCCATGGCAGACGGCTTGTCGGCACTTGCCACCGTCATGGAGTCGGCTTTGGCGGCGTCGAGTTTTTCGCATATTTCCTTGGCGGCGTCCATCAGCTTGTGCGGATGCTGATTTTTGTTCCACACCACATATTTCCTATTACCCAACGCACTGATATCCACCATTGCGGCATCGCCATCGGTTTTTGTGGCAAGGTATTGCTTTTCGGATTCGGAAAGGGGGAGTGCGCCCCATGAGGCAGGGTCGTTTTGTGCTATTACAACGGTATTGTTGGTTTCTTGGTATTTTTCAATAAGGTTTATTTTCATAACGGTGTGTGTTTCAACGAAAAGCGACACATAGATTGTTGTGTCGCTTCTGTATTTTACGTAAGGTGTTTGTTGTCAATTATCTGAACGACATTGTTGTCCAAGTGTCCTTGGTTTTGCCGCCGGGGGTCATTGCCGGTATCTGTTGCAGTCCCTGCAGCGACGACTCGAAGGAAACGGCCTCTTTCACATTGGTGAACATATCGTCGTACGAGAGGTTGCCTTTTGTCTTTTTCAGCTCCTTGAGCAGGAAGTAGGTGAAAAATCCGTGCTCCTGTTCTTTGAAAGCGTAGCTTGTGGCTGTGAAATCGGCCGAGGAGAACACCACCACGTCGCCACGTATGCGGAGGGCTTTGTTCTTTTTGGCTTTCGACTTGCCACATTTTTTCTCGTCGGGGGGGAACAGATATTCGCCGTCGCGCTGCACGCCGTTGAAATTGGCGTCGAGGAAAAGGGTTACGCTCTGAGCCTGAACGGAGGTGAGCATGGTGCAGAGTTCGGGAACGGAGATGCCCTGCTCCACCAGGCTGGCACGGTTTTTCTTGCTAAGCGGCTCTTTGCCCAAAGCCCCCTTCACAGGAATGCAAGCGTCTGAAGGCAGTATGTACGGCACATTGGAGGCGTCGAGCACTCCATAGCCGGCGTAGTAAACGATAATCTTGCCTTTGCCACGGGTTACTTTCATCAGGTCGCTGAGCCATTTAACGCCGTTGTTGGAGATTTTGGCTTTGTTCACGTTTTGCAGCAGTTTCACTTGGCGTTCGGGTATGCCGAGGGTTTTAACGCAGTATTCGCGGAAAATGTTGGCGTCGTTGGCCACGTATGGCATATATGGGAAAAGGGTGTCGTAGAGGTCGTTGGCAATGATAAGGACAAAGGTGTTCGTGTTGTCGGAGGGGTTCACAGGTATGTTGATATCCACGTTGGGGTCTTCCTCTTCGAGGGTGGCAAGCATGGATTTCACCTTGTCGCTGAAAGCGTCCTCCACGGTGATTTCGATAGAGCAACGGCGGTATTGCGAGCCGGTCATCTCGTAGCTTTTGGTGTAAAACTCGTAGTTGTTCACAGTTCCGCGCAGGTTGTCCACAGCTGTTTCCAGATAGTTTTTCACGCTCTGTCCGCGCAGAAAAGCCAGCTGAGCGTTGTTCACAATGCCTTCGGTGGCGTTTACGGATATGCGTGTGGGCTGGTCGTTGAAAAACACCTGAAAATAACGGAAATCGCCGTACTCGCCTTTGTAAGGCACCCCGCTAACGGCGGTGGCGTCGGTGGAGCTGGTAATCTTTATCAGCAGTTTTTTGCCGTTCACAAAAATATCGCGCAGGTCGTTTTCCACGAACTGCTTGGTGAGTGTGCAGATGGCACGGCAGGCGTTGGATTCGGTGTAGTTGTACGCTCCGGCGGGATAGTCGTCGGTTTGGCCGTCGATGTGCTTGCAGTTGTACGATATTTCGAAAGTGTAGCTCAGCTTTCCGCTGTTTTCGGCAGTCTCCACCAACGATGTCTGGATAGTTACATCGCCCTCGTCGTATAGCTTTTCGTTGTTGGGCAGCGAAAGCAGCATATCCTTGGCTTTCTGTTGCATAACAATCTGACGGCGAGCCACTTCCTGCTGCAAATTCTTAACTACTGTACGTTTGTACTTGATATTTGTCTGCGTTTCGTTGGAGGAACTTACAATATCTTGAGCTGCGGCGGTTTGAAAGAAAAATACGGCGGTGACTGCCATAATTGCCACCTGACGGAATTTTTTGGTGATGATTTTTGTCATATACATCAAGTTTTACTTGTCGTTTTTTTTCTACAATAGTACGTTTTTTACGCAAAAAAAGGATTTATGTTTCTTTTTCGGCTGTTTTTTTTCGATATTTACGCCATTTTTTTAAGGCTTTCTATAATTTCTTTCTCCTGCTCGCTGAATCTCGCGAATTGCTGAACAATCGTGAACGCATTTGAATAGAATATAATTGTGAACAAATCTTGTAAATTTTGCATATTACATCTGCTTTAGGCAGGGAAAAACTGATAAATAGAAGTTGCTTTAGATATAATTTTGGCGAAGTTGTTTAGAAATGCAAAGTTAAGAAAAAAAAATGGTTTTTGCAAATTTTTTGTATTTCTGCTGGCGCAAAAAGAGTGTTCCTTGTTTTGTTTTTCGGAAAAAAATGGCGGCACTTTTGTGTGTCGGCCTTTTGTGTTAGGCAAGGTGCGAAAAAGTTATTCTTTGTCGCCGGTGAATTTGAAGTTTCTCATCTGTTCAACCAAGTCGTTTTTTTGGTTGTTGTCGAGGCTGTTGAAATGTTGCTCGATGGTGGCGTAGGAGTCTTTGTTGGCTATTTTTATTCCGAGGGCGCCGGTGCAGAATTGGTTGGCTTTTTGTGTGCTGTTTTTGCCGTTTTTCCACTGATTGAGGATGGCTTCAAAGTCTTTGGCAATCTGGGCTTCGGCTTGAGCTGAGTTGGCTTTTTTGGCCGATGCGTTTTCGGTGTTTTGGTTGGCGGTGTTGCCGTTGTCTGCTGTAATGGCAGGGGCTTGTTCGGCAGAGGTTTCTTCCTCGCCTGAGAGTTTCATTTTCAGTTGCGATATTTCCATTTCGAGTTGTTTCACCCTTTCGCCTTTTTCATCGGCGTCGGCTTTAAGCTGGTCGGCTTGTTTTTGAGCTTCTTCGGCATCGGTTTTTGCTTGCTTGGTGCCTTTCTTTTTGGCTATGGCGGCTTTTTGGCCGGCTATTGCCTGCGCGCTGTCGGCTTGTTTCATGGCGTCGGCGTAGTCTTGTTTGGCTGTGGCCAGTTGGGCTTCAAGGTCGGCAAGTGTTTGTGTGTCGGTTATGGAGTCTTCGGTGTTTTCGGGTTGTGGTTGGTTGTGGCAAGCCGAGAAAAGCAATGTTACTGCTGCGAAAAGGAGAGCCGCAGCAAGTGTGAGTGTCAAGGTGTTTTTTTGTTTGTTTTTGAAGATGTTTTTTGTCATGATTTGATTGGTTTTTGGTTATTTATATCTTTGTTGCTTTTGATGTTCCGCTGTTTTTGTTTGTGGTTGTTTGGGTGCGTTTTAGTATAAAAAACCGGTTGTTCCAACAAAGACCCACACAACGATGCCCAATATTATTTCCACAGCGCCTGTGATGAGGCCGGCCAAGCCAAGTCCGAAGGCTTTTTCTTTTCGAAATGTTGCTATAATGCCACATATAAGTGCGGCTATGCTGGTGAAGAATGTCATTAAGAGATATGGGTGAATGCCGATTACCGCGTGAGAGAGGGATATGATGCCAAGTATGGGAGGTTTGCGTTTTTGCACGCTGCCGGATATGTATTGCGGTGGGTTGGATTGGAACGTGTTTGGATAGTTGCCGTAGCGGTTGAAATAGCCCATCCAAGGAAGCATGGTGTTGCCTATGCGCACTTGGTCGTTTGGTTGGAGTGCGGTTTCGCCGTAGCGGCGCACCCCGTTCACGTAAGTGCCATTGGTGCTTCCGAAATCGGCGATGGTGAAAGTTCCGTTGTCGTGCCGCACTATCTGGCAGTGGTTGCGCCCGACGTAGGGGTCGGGTATTATTATGGTGTTTGTTCTGTCGCGTCCTATGGTAATGGTTGTCATATTTTTTTCTTTGACAAGTTTGTGCCAGCCATTTTTTTTATGGGCTGTTGTTGTTCTATTGCGATTGCAGGATTTCGTTTATGTTTTGGCAAATGTGCTGTGCAAATTCTTCGGTGCTGTTGTAGTCCTGCCGTTGAAGATAGTGTTTGTTGCAGATGTCGTATTGTAGGGTTTTGTGGAAATGGGCGTTGTCGATTTTTATAGGGAGGATATTTTTCCGTAGCTTTCGGCTAAGCCAACTTTTTTAATTGTGTTTGCAGATTGGTTTGATTTTGGGGACGATATGAACAGCAGTATTTTGCAGTGCGATAGGGCGTCCACGATGGTTTCTTTGAAATCGAGGCCGTGGCGGATTCTCGATTTGTCCACCCAAAGCGACACTCCCGAGTTTTGGAGGGTAGAGCACAATTCGCTGACAAACATCTTGTCTTTGTGCGAGTAGCTTACAAATACGTCGTAGGGTTTGTCGTGGGTTTGTTGTTGTGTTGGTTGTATATATTTTTTTCGTGGTGTAACGGTTGGCTGATTTGAGTGTTGGGCGGTGCCGAAAAAAGTTGCCCATGTCAGTATTGATCTGCCGATTCTGACGCGGTCGTTGGGTTTTAGTAATGTCTGTTTGGTTATGCGTTTCCCGTTTACGCAGGTGCCGTTGGTGGAGTTGAGGTCGGCAATGCGGTATGTGCCGAGTTGGTCTTTTTCTATTATGCAATGGTAGTGGCTCACAAGGGGGGCTTTTTTAAAACTATTGAGTTGTTTGAGCTGCGTCCTAAGGTGATGGTTGCCATTGTTATGTTTTTTATATAAAAAAAAGGCTTGTGGCTGTACCGCAAGCCTTTTTATGATATGGGTGAATTATTCGGCGTTGTAGTCGCGCTGGTATGTGGTGCCCACTTGGGCGTCGATTTTTTCGATGAGCCAGGTGCTGTTTGTTTCGTCGTATTTCATGGTGAAGGATTTGATGGTGCGGTCGGCGTATTTTTCACCTTTGTAGTTTTTGGGGTAGAGTTGGGTGTAGTTTTGGTTGAGGCGAATCACGGCGGTGCTGCCGTTGTTTTCGAGGAAGGCTGTGCGTGGAGTCATTTCGAACTCGGCGCGTGGCATTTTTGCGAGGTAGCTGGCGGGTGTGGTAGGTTTATCTACATATTTGGTGTTTTCGTTGCCTTTTTTGTCTATGAGGGTGAACTGTATGCATTTGGCTTTTTTGTCCACAAACATACCTTCCAGTTCCTGACGGAGTTGTTTGTCTTTCTTTTCGGCGCTGGCGTAGGTGTTGAGTTTTTTCATGAAGTCGGAGACGGTTTGACCGGCTGCTCTGAGGCGGCGTTCTTTTTCGGGGTCGGATACTGGTTTATTGTTTTTGCTTTTGTAGGCGACGTTTACTATCTGTGCTTTTTTTGCGTCCAGATTGATGTCCACAGTAAAAGTGGGGGATACGTTCCAGCTGGCTTCAGGATTGGTGTAGAGGCTCTGCTCATTTTCGGGGATGAAATCGTAGGGGTTGATGGCGTTTACGTTGATGGCGGGCATGGAACCTACGGTTATGGTGCCTTTGGCGGTGTTGATGTTGGATTCGGACACTTTGATTATTGATGGGTCAACGCTTTTGAGTGGTGTTACGCATTTGCTTTTGTCGAGGCCTGCTTTCTGATATTCGAAGTTGTTGTTTACATCGGCGTACCATTCTTGTATGGCTTTGGTTACAAGACCGGCCATCTCGCGTTTTTCGGAGGTGAGGATAGGGATGGCGTTTGTGGTTATGGAAACTATGTCCACAGCGGACTTTTTAATTTTGCTGTCGGTTCTCAGGGCACCTTTTTTCCAAGCGTCTTTTTTCTTGTCGTAGTATTTGCCCCAGTTGATGCACCATTTTATGTTTACACTGTTTCTCGAAATTTCTTGTTCGCCGTTGTATGTGGTGACCGATTTCACTTCGTAGGTGGTGGTGTAGTAGCTGAGGGATTCTTTTGTGGACTGGTCGGCAGATGTGCCCATGTCGAAATGCACGAGCTCCACGGTGATTTTTTTGTTATCTTCCATGACGTCGAACTGGCCTTGGATAGAGGTTTTCTTTACTCCGTATTTGGAGATGTTTTCAACAAGGAACTGCTTGCCGTTGTTGCCCACATTGTACCAGTTTGGCCCTTTTTTGGAGCTATGTGTGGAAAATGCTGTGGCTATGTCTTTGAAAAACTTTTCGCCACGTATTTTTACGGCATCTCTTTCCATTTGTTCGCGATTTTGCGCAATGGCCCCAAGCATAACCGACATGGCCATTGCAAACACTAATAATTTTGCTTTCATTATTACTATTTTTTAAAAAAGGGACTTTGATTCAAGATATAAATCGTTCATTTTTAGGATATTGTAAAGTCCCGTTAAACGAATGCCCTTTAATGACGATTTTGCAAATATACGTTTTTTTTTGCATTTAGGAATTATAATTATTGTTTTTTTTTGCATTGTTTTTTGTTTTTGGCTATTTCGGGCAGTGTTTTTTTTTTGGGGGGGGGATTGGGATGGGGTAAAAAAAACGGTGCGGCGAAAAAAAATCGGGCACCGTTTTTTCGGGATTTTTGATTGCCTTAGGGTTACTATTCTTCGGTATTTATGAGTCCGGTGGTTCCTTTCACGGCGTTGATTTTTTTCTATTTTCCACAACATGGATTCGTGGTCGTAAATAAGGTAAAGTTCTTTCTGTGTTTGGCCGGCGTATTTTTTGCCTTTGTATTTTTTGTGGTAGTTTTGTTTGTAGGTTTGGGTGAAAGGTATCATCACGTTGGTGGTTGAGCCATCAACAAACATGGCGTTGTCGAAGTTCATTTCGCTGTTGGCGTCGGGCATGCTGCGCAGGTATTTTTTTGGCACGGTTGGTTTATCGACGTGTTTTTGGTTTTCGTTGCCTTTTTTGTCTATGAGGGTGAACTGTATGGTTTTTTTTTGTCCACAAACATTTCTTCAATTTCCTTGCCGAGTTGTTTTTTCATTTTTCGGTCCTTGGTGGTGGCAAATTCGGTGAGTTTGTCGTTGTAGCTGCCTGCAAACTGTGTGGCCTCGGACAGGATGCGGTCTTTCTCGCTGTCGCTCACGGGTGGGATGAACCTTACGTTGGAGAGGTTTACGTTGGTTATTTGCGCTGTGTTGGCCACTATGTCCACATCGAGGGTGAACACAGGTTTTATTTTCCTGTAGGCGGAGATGGGGTCGGTGTAGTGCGACTCCAAGCCTTTGAGCACGGCCGGCCATGGGTCTTGCATAAAGAGGCTGAACTCTTTGCCGGTAACGTTGATGGTTTGTCGGCTGGAGTTGCCGTTCAGCTCCACACTGATGGCCGGGCAGTCGATTTTGCTTGCATCGAGGGGCTTGAGGGCGGCGTTTTTGGTTATTCTGGCAAGGTCGGGGTTGCTGTTTATGTCGCGATACCAGTTGCAGATGGCATTTTTGGCGGTGACGATGGCTGCGCTTTTTTCTGTGCCGATGTACTCTATGTACTTGGAGTCGATTTTTTCGAGGGTTACTTTTTTGTATTCCGAGATGTTTTTCTTTTTGTTTTTCGAGAAATTCACTTTCCAGTGCAGAGTGATGTTGTAGCGTCCGGTGCTTGAGGCGGTGCTTTCCTTTTTATCGGTTTTTGAGGCCGGGGGCTTTACTTGGCAACGGGTGGTGTAGTTGGTGCATTTTTCGATATTTACCACAACACCTTTTTTGTTTTTTTCGCCTTCAGATATTTTTTTCGGCTTGGGCTGTGGTGATGATGTAAAAGTCGGAACTGACGTTTTTGTCTATTAGTTCTTCATATGTTTTTCCAGACTGATTTTTTCAATTCCGAAAGAGATGAGTTTTGAATTAACCACAAAGAATTGTTCCGAATTGTCGGCATTTCCCCAAGTTACTTTTGGTTTGTCCTTGTGTGTGGCAAAGCCGTTTTTTCATATTGTTCACAAAGGCGTTGTGCGCTTCGTTCACTTTTTGGGCAGCTGTGGTTTCATCTTTTGGCAATTGAGCTGCTGCGCTCAAGGCTAAGCATTAAGTAGCTGTAATAAATAAAAATTTTTTTTCATCTTTTTTTTAGTTATAATATGATTTATTTTTTCAATACTAATCTGAATCCAGTGCTTGCGCTTTTTTCATCGTCGCAGTAACGCTTGAAAATGGAAACAGAATTTTCTTTGGTATCTTCGAATGAGCCGCCCCGCACCACATGCCCTTTTTCGGAGAATGTCGTGTTTACTGGGTTGTTGGAGCCTCCGTTGATGTAGAAAGAGTCGTTGTACCAGTCGAGGCACCATTCGGCCACGTTGCCGCTCATTTCATAAATTCCCAGTTTGTTGTGCGAGTGTGCCACCGTGTCGTCCACCATACGTGCGTTGTCGCTGTCCCAGCGTATGTTGTCGGGGTGTCCGGCAAAAGGGTGTCCTTCTTCGCCAATTTTTCCGCCACGGGCTGCGTATTCCCATTGTGCTTCGGTGGGCAGGGCGAAAGTTTCGCCCGTTTTTGCGTTAAGTTTGGTTATGAACTGCTGCACTTCGTCGAACGATACGTTCTCCACGGGGAAACGGCCTTTTTCGTCGTTGGAGAAGGCGTGTCCCGAGTGCGATTCGGAGGGTTGGTATTCGGATGGGTTGTAGCCCATTATCGCTTGCCAGAATTTTTGCGACACTTCGAACTGCCCTATGTAGAAACCGTCGAGGGTTACGGTGTGTTCGGGCATGTCCCCCTCATCATCATCTTCGTTTTCTTTGTTGTTGCCCATAGTAAAGGTGCCGCCCTCCACCCAAATCATGGGATATATGTCCATGCCGGTGAAGTCCTCGGTTTCTGCTATGGCTTTGCCATTTTCAACAATGGTCTTCACCAGCCATATTGCAAGTACGGCTATTAATGCCACGGCAGCCACGATGACCCACATCACCCATTTTTTGTTTTTTTCCACCACTATGGTTTCGGTTTTGGCACCCAAGGTTTCGTCCACCAGTTCGGAGGGTTTTACGTTGAGCAGGTCGTCCATAAACTCTTGCACCGACTGGTGCCGGTTTTCGGGTTTTATCTGCATGGCTTTTAGTATGGTACGGTTCACCTCGTCGGGTATGTCGGGGTTGAGGGCCTTGGGTTCTTGCATGGTTTCGGACATTCGGGCGGCGGCTTCGAGGGGCTCTTTGCCTGTGAGCAGGAAGTACATTGTGGCGCCAATGGCGTATATATCGGTATAGGAACCTTTGCGGCTGTTGCGGGTGTATTGTTCGGTAGGCGCGTAGCCGCGGGTGAGCATTGAGGTGTGGGCTTGGGTTTTGTCCTCTTCGAATTCGCGAGCCGAGCCAAAGTCGATAAGTATGGCTTTGTATTCGGCGGTAATCATTATATTATCGGGTTTGATGTCGCGGTGCAGTATGTGTCGTTGGTGTATGTAGCCCACGGCAGCGGTTATCTGTGCCACAAAGTTGATGACGTCGGGGGTGGAAAGGGGGCCGTTTTTCTCCACTATGCTCTGCAGGCTACGCCCTTCGATAAAGGGCATCACCATGTACGAGGTGTTGTTTTCGTCGAACACGTCGATTATTTCCACAATATTGGGGTGGTGCAGGTTGGCGAGGGTTTTGGCTTCGCGTACAAACGACTGGCGGAAACGTTCGTAATCGTCGTCGCTAAAGCCTTGCGGCCGCACGGTGCGGGCTTGGGTGTTGCGCAGGCAGCGTCCGGCCGGGAAATACTCCTTTATGCACACTGTGCGGCCAAGGCCTTGCTGCACGGCGCGGTAGGTGATGCCGAAACCGCCTTCGCCTATCTTTTTCTCAATAATATACTTTCCGGCATTGAGAGCCGTGCCTGGCTGGAGTTCTTTGTATAGTTGTTGGTTTTCTTCCATGTTTTTTTATTAGTAAACATTAGCTACTATTATGATGATTATTATTGCGGCTATGGTCCACAGTATGCCCAATATCAAACCGGCGATGCCGAGACCGCGAGCGGGTTCGCGGCGGCTTATTGACACTATTCCGAAAATAATGGCTAACAGGCTGATACCGAGCAGCCCCAGTATGAATGAAGCTATGCCAAAGCCGCTGCCTTTGTGGGGTTCGGGTGTCGGTGGTGCCACGTAAACATTAACTGGCGATTTCTGCTCGTATGGCTGGTAGTTTTGCTGTGGCTGCACATAGGTGGGGCCTTGGTTTGGAGATGTGCCTTGTGCCCTGCTGCCGAAATAGTTTTGCCACGGCAGGGTGGTGTTGCCTATGCGAACTATGTCGCCAGGCTGCAGTTGGGTCTCGCCTTGACGGCGCACGCCGTTGATATAGGTCCCGTTGGTTGAGTTGAGGTCCAAAATGCGGCTGTTGCCATAGTCGTCCATTATAAACTGGCAGTGGTTGCCACTTACGGTAGGGTCGTTCTGGATTACGATGTCGTTGGCGGTGCTGCGACCTACTCTTATTATTTTCATGGTTTGATGTTTTGATTATTATATTTATTATTTGGTTTTGCTTTATTCTTTTTATGGCGGCTTGCTATCGTTAATGCCACACCCCCTGGTTCTGCCTCATTGTTTTTCTCATGTTTCGTGGAGTGTGCACGCCGTTTTGTGCATAGTCGAAGAAAAGCCATTTGCCGTTGACTTTTTTCATGTAAAAATCCAATTGTTTGCGACCATTCCTTTTAAACCGTACCACAACTGTGTTGTCGCCAGTCTTAATGGTTTCGGCTGGTAATGTTTTGTAGGCTTGTATGGCTTTTTGCCTGGCGACGTCGTCATCAATCTGCATACCGTATTTGAATTATTCCATGATTTCGTTGTACATGTCGTTTGTGCTAAGAGAGCGGATAGTGCGGGTGTCGCCTTCGCACATGGCAACAGCAACACGCCGTGCAGTCTGTTCGGCGGTGTTCACGGTTATGCTTTCGCTGCCGGAAGATGAGCCTTCGGGAGTGTATGAGAGCCCGTGGCAGTTACATACCGCAATTTGTGATACGCGCACTGACGAGCAGATGCTTTGATACACAGAAGCTGATATTGCCGATACTTGGAAATAGCAGTCGAAACAGGATGGGTTGGCCACGGCATGTATTGCCTCAATCTGCGATGATGTGAACTGGCTGTAGCTGAAGGCGAAATAGGTGCATGTGGCCTCGTCGTAGGCTGTGATATATTTTTCGTAGCGGTGCGCCCAGTAGTTGTAGTAATAGTAATCTACCATAAACGTGAGGTCGGGATAGACTTCCACCATCTCTCCCCATGTGCGGCCAACGCTGATGTTTTTTTCTGTATTGTAGCTTTTGCCCACTGTGGTGAACGAGTAAACTTCGTCGGTTTCCGATCCCATGCTCACGGCCACCTCGCCGCCTATGAGGTAGTAGTCGAAACTGGAGATGGAAATCACTATGTCCTCGAGGTTTTCCGAAGTGTATTTTTTGATGTTTGCCGATGGGTTGGCCTCACGCAGTTGGTCGATATTCATGCCAAAAGCCAGTTCCACGTCGTTTATGCGGAAATGCCCGGGTTTGGGGTTGGAGGGGTTTTTCTGTGCAAGTAGCACTATTATTACAACTATTGCGGCCAAAAGCAGCACTCCGCCCACAATGCCGAGCACTATGCCCGCAGTGTGCGAATTGTTAGTTTTGAAATACTGCTGCCACTGCACTGGCACGTTGCCCGCGCGCACTTGGTCGGAGTAGGAGAGTTGCACTTCGCCCGCTATGCGGCGGCCGTTCACATAAGTGCCGTTGGTGCTTCCGAAATCGGCGATGGTGAAAGTTCCGTTGTCGTGCCGCACTATCTGGCAGTGGTGGCGGCTTACGCTGGCGTCGCTTATTGTAATGGTGTTTTGGGGGGTACGCCCTATGGTTATTATTTTCATGGTGAAAATATTATATGTTGGATATTTGTTTGGCAAAAATGGCTAATGGCAGAAACAGCAGCCCCGCTACAAGGCCGATGTTGGCTAGACGTATACCCGCCGATGAGATTATGTTTGTTTTTGTGCCAAACGCTTTGTTGAACAAATGCGCGAGTCCGCCGAAAAGCATGGTGGCGATTATTCCGAACCAATGCCCGCCGGTGCCCATGGCGCCGCGCAGGTGCAGTGCAAACAGCTGAAAAAAATTGTTCTGCGATTCCACGTATGAGTCCACTTGGCCTTTGAAAGAGACGAAATAGCTGAAAAACAGGTATGTGGCGATTGCCGTGGAAATCAATCCTGCAACAAAAGTTAGCATTGCTTTGTTGTCGTATCCGGTTTTTGTGGTTGGGTGGGCGTGTTTTCTTTTTGTGTTGTTGGTTTTGTGGATTTGTGTGGTGTGTTGAGGTTGTGGCGCTGTGTTGGCGTCATTGTTTTCGGCGTTGCCCCGGGTGGGCTGTTTTTGCGCTGGTTGTGGAGCCGCCGAGGGTATGTGTTGCTCTGCGGTAGGTAGGGGTGGTGTTTGTGTATATTGGGTAGTTGGAGGGGGTGTCGGGGTGTTTTTTCCCGGGTTGGTTTCGAAATAGTTGAGCCAAGGCAGCAGGAAGTCGCCAAGAAAAACTTTGTCGCCAAGGTGGAGAGTGATTTTGCCCTTCACTAAGCATCCGTTTACGAAAGTGCCGTTGGTGCTGCCGAGGTCTTCTATGGTAAAGCTGCCGTTGCTGTGTTGCTCTATTCGGCAGTGACAGCGGCTCACTTCTTCGTTGATTATCTGCACGTCGTTGTTTGGCAGGCGTCCGAATGATATTGTTTTTTGGGGAACGGTTTTTGGTGCCTTTTGGGTGAAGAATTGTTCCCAATGCAGTTGAAAATTGCCGAGTGTAACTATGTCGCCCGGGAGCAGGGGGGCTTGTCCGCTTATGCGCTGGTTGTTTACGTAGGTGCCGTTTTTGCTGTTTAAATCGGCTATGTAGAAAGCTCCATTATCGCGCTGCACTATTTGGCAGTGGCTGCGAGACACACTCTCATTGTCTATGACAAAGTTGTTTTCGGGCAGTCGCCCAATGGTTATCTTTCTCATTTTTCAAGTTGTGTTGGTTTAGTTTACTACTCGGCGATGCTTTTTTTCGTCGCGCATTTTTTTAATTTTCATGTAATATTCCAGAGCATCGGAAAACTCTTCGCAGGTTTGATAGCGAGCCAGCGGGTTTTTGGCTGTGGCTTTTTCCACTATGGTCTGCAGTTCGTCGCCAATTATCGGATAGAAGTCTTTCATTTGCGGAGTGGGCTGGTTTTTAATCTTGGCGCGTATTTCGGTGATGCTGGAGCCGTTGAAAGGCAGGTGGCCTGTAAGCATTTCGAAAAGCACCACTCCAAGGGCGAAGATGTCGGAGTATTTGCCGAGGTTACCTTTTTCCGATTGTTCGGGGGGCATGTATGCCGGTGTGCCGAAGCCTTGGCCGGTGCTTGTGCTGTTTGCCGATATGCGCGAGGCTATGCCAAGGTCTATGAGCTTTATCCTGTCGCCTTGCTGCAGCATTACGTTGTTCGATTTCAAGTCGAGGTGCAGCACTCCGTTGAAAATGCGCAGGTGTGGTATCACAGCCTTATGCAAAAAGCCAACGGCATCCAGTATCTGCAAAAATATAGGCAACGCTCTTTCTTCGGGCAACAGGCCTATTTGGCGGTAGATGTAGTCTTCGAGGTTCTGGCCTTCCACAAATTCCATCACAATGAACATCTGTTTGGTTTGCGGAATGTCGATAAAATCGACAAGGTTTGGTATGTTTGGGTGGCGTGCGTAAAGCATGAGCTGTGTTTCCATGTTTCGGAAATTGTCGCGTATGGCCGTGTTGGTCATGTGGCGCAGTTTAAGTTCTTTTATGGCCACGGGGAAACCGCTGCGCTTGTCTATGGCCCAATATACGCGGGCGGTGCCGCCCTCGGCCACAAGATGCACTATGTCGTAGTATTGCAGTTGGGGAAATCCGTTCATGGTGTTAGTTTTTGGATGTGTTGGCGGAGTTCGTGTTTTGCTTTTCTGAGCTTGTGTTTGGGTCTGTGGATGTGGACAGTGTTTGTTCGTCTATTTTTTTTGCACTTTGGGCAGTGCTGATTTTTGTTATCCAGTTTTGGCGTTCTGTGTCGTTTTTCAGGTTATCGAACTCGTCTTTTAGTTTTTGGGCTGTGTTTTCTAGTTTCTTGTTGGTGGTAGCGCCATGTGCCATTTTTACATTAAGTTTATTACAAGCAACTGACAGCTTGTTGTAGTCGTTTTTAATTTTGTCCACTTCGTCGTAGAATCGTTTTTTCAGGTCTTCGGTTTCCTGCGGCTCATTGCTTGCTGAGGTTTTATTGGAGGCAGTGGTTGTGTTGGTTGGTGTGGTCTGTTTCTGTTTTTGAAGTTCTTCTATCTGTTTTTTCAGCTTTTCGTTTTCAGTTTGCAGTTCTTTTGTTTTACCCTCAAGCTCAGTTTGTTTTTTCTGATAACCAGTGTTTTTGAGTTTGGCCACGGCTTTCAGCGAGTCGGCAGTGCGTTTGGCTTGGGCTGAGCCTGTGCGCTTGGCTTCGGCCAGAGCCGTCTCGTAGTCGTTTTGGGCTTTTTCGGCATCTTTTCTTAGCAGGTCCACCTCTTCTTTGAGTATCTGGTTGGTGAGGTCTTTGTCGGCATCCTGCTCTTTGTTTTTGCCGCTAATCACTGTCCAAGTTATGACTCCGCCCACAAGCAGCAAAGTTAGTGCGCCTATGATTATATACAGCCAGAGGTTTTTCTTGCTTTTGCCGCCTTGTGGCCATGGTTGTGGTGTGGGGTGCTGGGTGGGAGGCATCGGAGTTGCTTGAGGAGAAAAATAGCTTTGCCAAGGCAGGGTGGTGTCGCCTATGCGAAGGGTGTCGCCGGGGGAGATAGGGCGTTCGCCGTGTATGCGCTGGCCGTTTACGTAGGTGCCGTTGGTGGAGCCAAGGTCTATTACGGATATCTGACCATTGTCGGACTGCACTATTTGCAGGTGGTTGCGGCTTGCTTTGCTGTCAGTTATTACTATGTCGTTGCCGGTTGCGCGGCCAATGGTTAAGACTTTCATATTGCAGGTGAATAATGTGCGTTATTACTCTTATTGTCATTTGTTTTGGAATCTAAATCTTTTGCAGTTTATCATCCAAATCTTCCAGCATTTTTTTTCGACCCTCAGGCTTCTCATTCTTGAATTTTCCAATAGCTGCATTCATTATTCGGACATTTTCTGTTTTGTTATTTTGGTTGTTCTCAACACCTAATTTCCACAAATCGTTCAACTGTAGTAATGCCTTTGATTTTTTTTCTAACTTTTTTAGTTGTTCTTTGAATTCTTTCTGTTGCTGAACGTTAGTGGCTTCGTCATTGGCAGGCTTCTCACCATTTCTACCTTGATTATTTTTCTTATCGCTAACACTAACGCCTTGTCCATTCTTGTCTTTGCTGTTTTTATTTTTACTATCTATACTATCTATGTAGGTCTTTAATTTTTCCTTGCTATCTGAATATTCCTTTTTTGCCTTCTCCATTATTTCTTTCAAACTATCGCAAGTTGGGGATGATATTCTATTGCATTTTGTTGTGTATTTAGAATATGCTTCAAAGTATGCCATGCTATCTTTTTCCACCTGTTTTTCCAGTTTGCGGAGTTCAAAATCGGTTCTGGAGAGTATCAGTGTCGCCGCTACAGCGGCCACGGCTACTGCTATAGCGGCAGAAATAAGTATTATAAGTTTTCGGGTGCCGCCGCTGTTGCTTGGGTATTGGCGTTCCTTGGGGTTGCAGCTCATGAACCGGCTTTTTTTCCATGGGCTGCTGTCCACTTTTATCAGTTCAAGTGTACAGTTGTCTTTGCCGCCCGGAATTCCGTTTTCGCCCTGCATGGCAAGCGCAATCAGTTTTTCGCCTTTTTGGTTGACTGGGCTGTTTTCGCCCAGCACTTTTTCTATGGTGAGGTCGCATATTTCGCCGCTAAGGCCGTCGCTGCAAATAAGAAATATGTCGCCGTTTTTTGGGTGTATGGGGCTGTTTTGGTAGTTGAAAGAGGGTTGAAGCTCCGGTTTTATGCCAAGGGCTTTCAGTATGCGGTTTTTGTTTGGGTGGTGTTCGGCTTCCTCGTCGGATATCTGTCCTTGGTCCACAAGTGTTTGCACATACGAGTGGTCTTTGGTTATGCGGTGCAGCTGGCGCTCTTTGCCTAGGTAAAGATATATGCGGCTGTCGCCCACGTGGGCTATCCACACGTCGCTGTCGCGCAAAAGCAATATGCAGGCGGTGGTGCCCATGCCTTGCAGTTCGGGGTGTTCGCTGGCATAGCCCAGTATCTGCATGTTGGCAAACTGCAGGGCTCCGTTCAGTGCTTCGATGGGGTTGCGGTAGAATTCTTTTTTCAGGTGGCTTATGATGCTGTCCACGGCTATCTGCGATGCTTTGGCTCCGCCCACGTGTCCGCCCATGCCGTCGCACACCACGAAAACGTCGCCGTTCGGGGTTTTCAGTGCCATGTCGTGGCTGTCTTCCTGGGCCTTGCGCACATTGCCTATCACACCTTTTTTAAAAATATTGTCCAAGTTGGTTACTAAGCTCATAGCTGATGTATTTATTTGTTTTTACATTCCAATAATTGCTAATTGATTATCAATTATCGCGTCACACATCTTAATAAATTCCTTGCCAGTCATGTGAGTGTTACCAAATTTTATATCCGATTTACAATGAATCATTATACTCCCCCCCCTGTATCAATCAAATAATCACTTTTTATCTTTGATGCCCAATTCCACACCCAATAACCGATTCTCACATCATAACAAGAATATTCTTTCCCGTCAACTACCACTTTAAGAATTTGGTTTGCACTTCGGGCAATTATATGATACCCTGCCCCAGTATGCATATCAACGGATCCCACCACCTCTTTTTCTCCACAATATGGGCAAGCATTTTTATCCGTATAGGCATGATGATTAGGACATACTCTACTGCCATGAGATGGAGCTATACCATAATCCTCATATATCACATGGTTGGGCTCTGTCATGGTTCCACAATATGGACATCTGTCAAACTTCCCACTTTCATAGTAGTGACCGTTGGGGCATTTCATGGCTTAAATTGATTTTTGTTCATAAACTTTATAAAAACTCTCCGGCAGATAAACGTTCCTTATCTCGTTCTCAATGGCCTTGAAAAACAATGGGGCAATCTCTTCAGGAGTGAACCCGGCAATGCCGCAGCCAATTTCTGTGACCAAGAAATCCAATTCGCCATGCACCGTGGCAAATTGCAAGAAATCATCCACGTATGGTTTGATGGTTTCCACACCGCCCTGCATGGTAGGTATGGCATACGTCTGTCCATACAAGCCAACTCCATTACCCCATACAGCACCAAAATGTTCGTAAGCGAAACGTGCTGCTCCACCGCCGTGCATTCCTTGCAGGTTGCTGCCAAAGACAAATACCTCGTTGGGGGCAAGGTGGGTTATTCTACCTGATGATATGCGTTTTTTGTTCATGGAAATTCATAATATTATGTCCAATCTGCATGGAAGTCTAATTGTTCCAACAGTGGCGAATTCTTCAAGGCACTTATTAAATACTTTAATTCATTTATACTGATAAATGTAGTTTTAACGCCTTCAATATTATTACGTTGTTCTATTTCAACACCAGAAAGTCCCACAAAAGCGTCATGCAGAGTATATCCTTCCGCACTCATTGCATGGACTTGTCGCTGCGAAACTCTCACTATAGTTTGTCTATCATTATGCGGGGAATCAATCCTTTGTGTCATTGTTATGGAAAAATCATGTCCACAACTCTCGCATACCCCTTTCCAGTTATAGTTCCATGGTGTTTTCCCATCAAAGGCATTTCCCTCAATGGAACCAATATTAAAACAATGTGGGATTTCTTTCCTCACCGGTTTTCCGCAGTGCGGACAAAGTGGAATATCAGTGCCAGCGATAGTTGAGGTTGGCGTATCTGTGGGATAAAAAGTAGGTTTATGCTGATTTGGACCATCTGTACGAGTGGGACGCATAAGACCAGAGTTCGGACAACACTGTGTCGGGCAGTACGGACAGGCATCGCCTTTATAATAGTGGCCGCGGGGGCATTGTTTCAGTGCAGTCATGATTTATTATTTTATTCCAATAATTTCCAGCAACTGACACCGTTCTTCCTGATTTGCAGGATAGCCCAAAGTGCGATCGGTCCATTTATGGAGCCAATCAAACCCCCTATCACTGCTGGTGAGGTACCGGCAATTATTATGAGGATTATTGAAGATATCAAATTTATGGCTGCATTTGATGTGTAAAGCCAGAAACCTGTCTTTTTCCATGCCAGCATCAATATGGCTCCTGTCAACAGCAACAATGGGGCAATGTCGGCGAACAGCTGCACAAAAAACAAAGCTGGCTTATAATTGTAATAAGGAATGATTTTGATAGTTCTAACTATGGCTAAAATTGTTGTGAACACGCCCGAAATAATCATTAGTATCAGCCAAAACGTCACAAAACCGTTGCGGCGGCGTCCGCCTTGCTCCGCCACGGGATTGGGGACGGGATTCGCATAGCTTGCCGAAGGCGGCATGTGAGGCTCAACGTGCGGTTGTTGGAAATACTGCACCCATGCCACGGTGGTGTTGCCTATGCGTACCACATCGGTGGGGTTTAGTGGTGTTTCGCCGTGCACCCGGGCGCCGTTCACGTATGTGCCGTTGGTGCTGCCAAAATCGGCCAATGTATAGTGTCCATCATCATGTTGGATGATTTGCATGTGGTGGCGCGAGGTGCATGGGTCGTTCACCACCACATCGTTTTCTTCGCTTCTTCCTATGGTTATAAGTTTCATGATTTTTTTTAAAGATAAAAAGTGACTGTGGTTTCTCCAAAACCTATCTTGTCGCCGTTTTTGAGCGAGGTGTTTTGGCAGAATTGGCCGTTTACTATTATGCCTCTGGTGTACGAGTGGCTCAGGTTTACCAGCTCGAAGGAGCTGCCGTTGAACCTTATTTCGGCATGCACGCCCGAAACGGTGCCGTTGTTCAGCACAAGGTCGTTGTCGGGGTTGCGGCCAATGCGAGTTACGGCTTTTCCAATGGCATAGCTGAAGGTCTGCCCGGGCAACTGGCATTGCAGTCGTGGGTACATGTTTTTGTTGCGCATAAGGTTGTTAAGGCGGAGGTTTTCGTCTTCCTGATGCTTTTGTTGCAGCTCGGCTTGGCGCAAACGCTCTTTCTCTTCTTGCTGGCGTTTCAGATCCTCCAGGTTTCTGTTGGCAGTGTCTATTTGCTCCTGGGTAATGTCCAGCTCTCGGTCGCGTTTGGCCTTGGCTTTACGTATAAGCGCAATGGCCAGTGCCACAAGGCCTATAAACACTATCATCAATATTATAAACAGCACAAGGTTTTCTTTAACCCAAAGCCCAAAGGTTATGTTCGGGGCGTTGAAAGCGGGTATGTTCTGTTGCACTTTGTCGATGGCAAGGTTTATTTGGTGGGTTTTGCCGTCGCGCTTTGCCGAGGTGGTGAATGTTATCTGATAATCTCTGCCGGATAGGGCGAAATTCAAATTGTTGTAGATGTTTTCCAACTCTTCAAGTGCGATGTTGACGTTGCTGTTGTCTATTGTGCCGCCATATGTGCTGTTGGCCAAGGATGAGATTTCGGGCCGCCCGTCTTTACCGGAAAAAGGGTAGTTCACCACATATATGGGTATCCCGGCATCAAGGGCGTTTTTCTGTACCGATGACATTTCGGTGTTGGCTCCGGCAGCTTTTATGTTCAATCCCGCAGTAATCACCACAATCACCCCAACGCGGTCCGAAGGCTCTTTCTTTAGCAGGTCCACGCCGCTGTTTATGGCCATGTACAAATCGGACATGCCCGGATAGCTTTTGTAACGCTCTTTGCTTGGATTGTAGCTTGTTACGGCTGTGTATAGCTGCGAATAATTCGATGTTATGCCGTCGCCCAACAAGGATAGCACATCATGAAAGTCGTGTTTGCGGTTGAAAACGGCCACTCCGAAGCGATCGTCAGTTTTTAACTCCATGCTGAAAAAGCCCTGAAGCAGTTTTTTCGCAAATATCGATTGATTGTTGTGGCTTGCCATGTCCTCCCACAAAAAGAGCACTGTTTTTTTGTACTTGGCATTGGTTTGGTCGAGGACCTTCAGCTGGAAAGGCATTTCTTTTCCGTCCTCGGTGAGCACAAACCGGGATTTCTCCAGAACGTCGGGGTTGGCGGTGTTCCACACAAAACTTATATCGGGATAATTGTCTGTGTTGTAGCTGCCTTTCAGTCCACGTTGCAACTGGGCACTGACTCCAAAAGCTAAGGCTATGAGCAGCCCCAGAGATATGATTTTTTTCATAATGGTTTTTAAAAAGAAGTTCTGAATTTGAAAGATGTCCTGCCCACCACTATCTCGTCACCGTCGGAAAGGTAGCAGGGGTCGAGCTCTATGTCCTGGCCGTTTACAAAAGTGCCGTGCGACGACTGTTGGTCGGTAAGCGAGTATTTGCCTGAACGGTACAGCAAAACTGCATGTTTGCTGGAAACCATATTGTCGTTCACGGTTATGTTGCAGTCCATGTCGCGGCCTATTATGTTACGCCCTTCGTATAGTTTGAAATCTATGCCCATGGCATCCAAAGTGTAACTTACCAGCCATCCCACCAGTTTGCGCGTGGTGCGGAATGTGGGCTGCCCGCCTTGGGGTATGGGGGCGCCGGGGGCGAACTCTTCATCGCCAAATTCTGTGCGCGACCCCGGTCCGGTGTTTCCGCCAACGCCGTTCAGTACCCTTGTGGCCGCATCGGGACCCATGGGCGCCGCGGAGCCAAAATCGTTGCCATACACTTGGGTTTTGTTACCGCCGGTTGCAGCTCCACTATAGGCCTGGGTTTTGGTTTCGTCCAAACCTCCTCCCATGTCAAATGCTTGGGTCTTTTCGCCGCAGTTTCCTTTGCAATAGGGACAAACAACTCCCTGATAATAGTGCCCGTTGGGGCATTTTTTATATTCTTGTTGCATTTTTTTTTTGTTTTTTTTTGTTATAATTAGCGTTTGATTTTATAGTTTCTATGTTGTGGTGTTAAATTGATTTGTCGTTGAAAATGAGCCCGTTGTTTTTTTAAAGTCTCTTTATTTTTTTCTAAAAATCAATTTGCAAAAATACATTTTTTTTCAACACCACAAAGTTAATTACGGTTTTTTTTGAAAAAAATGAGAACACAATTTCTGTTTTGCTTTTTGCTCGTTTTTGCGTATCTTTGCAAACTCAAAAATGTAAGATAATAGTAATTAAACTGCACATTATTATGAAAATAACCAAACTTTCCATTGCGCTGGCCCTTGTGCTGGCTTCCGTTTCGCTTCGTGCGCAGGAGGAACATTTAGTTGGCGCCAACTGCACATCGATAATGGTGGGCTGCAAGGCTTCCGCCGACGGTTCTGTGATAACCTCGCACACCTGCGACGGCAAATACCGCACGTGGGTGCGCATGGAACCCGCCGCCGACCACAAGCCGGGCACCATGCACAAAGTGTACAAGGGCACCATGCACACCGAAACGCCCGGCTCTATGGGCGGCGTTACCCTTGCCGGCGAAATTCCAGAGGCGGCCCACACCTACGCCTATATGAACACCGCCTACCCCTGCCTCAACGAAAAGCAGCTTGCCATGGGCGAAAGCACTTTCTCCGGTCCCGACACCTTGGTGAACAAAAACGGCATGTTCATGATCGAGGAGTTGCAACGCATTGCCCTGCAGCGCTGCGACAACGCCCGCGACGCCATACGCCTCATCGGCGACCTCATCAAGCAATACGGCTACGGCGACGGCGGCGAGTGCATCACCATTGCCGACAAAAAAGAGGTGTGGCAGATGGAAATCCTCGGCGAAGGCCCCGACAAAATCGGCGGCATGTGGGTGGCTCAGCGTGTTCCCGACGACCATGTGGCAGTGAGCTGCAACGTGTCCCGCATCGGCAAACTCGACCGAATAAACAAGGACTATTTCATGTGCTCCGACAATATCGAAAAAGTGGCCAAGAAATACGGCCTGTGGGACGGCAAAGGCGATTTCGTATGGTGGAAAGCCTTCCCGTCGAGCTACTCGGGCAAAAAGAATTTCAAAGAACGCGAGTGGTACATTTTCAACGAGCTGGCGCCTTCGATGAACCTCTCTTTCGACGCCGACGAGCTGCCATTCTCCATCAAACCCGACAAAAAAGTTGACATACAGCGTGTTATGGAACTTTTCCGTGCCAACTACGAAGGCAGCGAAAAACTGGACCAGACCAAAAACCTGCTTGCTCCGCGCCGTGTGCGCAAGGATGGCAAAATAGTAACCGACACCGCCGTGGCCGCCACTGCCAACCCGTGGATGAGCGGCACCGAACGCGAGCTGTACAACATGCTTAAACCGGGAACCGTAACTTTCTACCGTGGCGTGGCCATGTCGTGGTGCTCATATTCGTTTGTCATCCAGTGCCGCAGCTGGCTGCCCGATGAGGTGGGCGGTCTGTGCTGGTTCTCGGTGGAAAATCCCGGACAAAGTCCCCGCATACCCATTTTTGCCGGCAACACCCGCCTGCCACAGGGGTTCGACATCTGCGGACACCACCGCTACAACGAAAACGCCGTGCTGTGGCATTACCGCAAAGCCAACAAACTGTCGCAGGTGCAGTGGGGCAACGCCAAAAAACTTATCTACGACAACGTGTTGCGTTACGAACAGAAAGCCTTGGACGAGCTGCCTGGCTTGGAAAAGAAAGTGGAAGCCCTGCTCAAAGACGGCAAACACAAGGAGGCTCAGCAACTGCTAAACCAATACACGTCCGATTTTGCCGGCGCGACACGCCAAACGTGGTCGGAGATAGAACACACCCTGTGGGAACGCTACTGGACAGGATTCTGACACTCCCCCACCCCACTCTGTAAAACAAAAAAAACGTGGTCTTCCAGACCACGTTTTTTTATGGTTTTTGCGGTAACCGCCTATTTCACCGACAGCAGCTCTATGTCGAAAACAAGTGATGAATAGGGAGGTATCACGCGTCCGTCGCCAGCGCCGTAGCCCAGCTCCGAGGGGACGATAATTCTTACTTTCTCGCCCTGACACATGTTTCTAATTGCCATGTCCCAACCTTTGATCATCGCCTGCTGTCCGACAACATATTTCAGGGTTTCGTGAGCTTCGGGGTCTTCGTTTGGGTCGCTGGTGTCGAAAATTGTTCCGTCGAGGAAACGTCCTGTGTAATTCACTTCCACGGTCTTGCCATCTTCCACATGCGGGCCATTGCCTTTCTTGATGGGAATCACATACAAGCCTTCGGCAGTGGGAGCCTGCGATATGCCGTTTTCGGTAATGTATTGTTCCAGCGCTGCTTTCTCGCCGTTTTTGCGCGATTCCATATCGGCTTCGAAGTCTTTTTTCAGCTGTGCTTCCGATTTCAGGGCGTGGAGTTTAATCTTGTATCGTATTGTCTGTCCGCTGCCGCTCTGATACTTTTGTGGCATTTTAACTCCGTGCTGGCTCAGGCTGTCGGCGTTTACTGCGAAAATGGCTTCATCGCCCACATGCATCATCAGCAGGCCTTCGTTGAGGCAGCCTTGGAAATTGCCTTGCTCCTCAGCTTTGAACAGTGGTTCGGGGTCGCCAACAACGGAACCCAGCTCCTCCTCGTTGAGATACAGGGTGCACTCGCAGTACAGCACGTCGCCGGGCTTCACCTTGTCGCCCTTGCCGTTTTCCGAAAGGAATTGATAATGCAGGCCTGATTTTGTCTTGTCAAATCCTTCGATGTCCGATTTTGGGCCGCAGGCAACCATCAGCAGGGCCGAAAGGGATGCCAGAATACCAGTTTTTACTATATTTTTCATCTTTCTTGCTACTTTTTTAATTTTGCTTTTGACTTTGCAAAAATACGAAAAAAAATCCATTTGGCAAAAACCTGATTACCGAAAAGCAAAAAAAAGTGCCCCGTTTGTTGGAGCACTTTTTTTCAACACAGGCTGTTATATCTTATTTTTTCTCGGCTTTAGTCTCTTTCACCGAAAGCACTTCGAAATCGAAAAGCAGTGTGGAGTATGGTTCCATCATCATACTGCCTTTTTTACCGTAGGCCATGTTGGAGGGGATCAGCACGCGTGCTTTGCCGCCTTGTTCCATCTGGGCCATAGCTTTTTCCCAACCGGGTATCATGGGCTGCTGTCCAACTACATATTCTATAGGTTCGTGGGCCTGGGGAGCTTGTGTGGAGTCGCTGCTGTCGAAAATTTTTCCGTTGAGGAAACGTCCTGTGTAGTTCACCTTTATGGTTTTTCCGTCTTCAACCTTGGGACCGTTGCCGTGCTCCACGGAGAGTATATAGATACCGTCTTCTGTTGGCTGCACATCGAGTTTGTTTTCGGTCAGATAGTTTTTGATTTTTTCTTGTTCGATGGTTTCATTCATCAGCTCGCTCACTTTTATCTTGTATTTCAGAGTCTGTTTTTCGCCTGCTTTGAATGTGGCGGGCATCCGCATACCAATTGTCTGAAGGCTGTCGGCGTTGAAAACAAATTCCACTTCGTCGCCTTCGTGCAACATCATAAATCCGTCGGTAAGCAAGCGTTCGAAATAGTTGCCACGCATTGTGGTGTCGGTCATGAACAGGATTACGGGGTCCCCTTTTACAGAATCGAGTATCGAGTCGTTGAAAATAACCACGTATTTACCTTTTATCAGGTCGCCGTTGCTGACCTGCTGACCCTCTTGGTTTTGTGATATGAATTTGTATTTAAGTCCGGATTCGGTGGTTTGGTAACCGTCTCCGCAAGCCGCAAATGTCAGTGCGGCCAATGCTGCCAATGCAGCGATTTTCAGTGTTTTTTTCATTTTTTTGTCAGTTATTGTTATTGAACATTTTATAATATTTCCAAATCGAAAATCAGGGTGGCGTTTTGTGGCACTTTGTCGCCGTCGCCTGCCACTCCGTATCCGGCGTATGCCGGCACTATCACTTTGGCTTTGCTGCCTCTGCGCAGTTCAAGCAGTCCGCTGTCGAGCCCGGGCACAATGTCGCTTTTGCCCACGGTAACGGTTTTTTCCACGCCGCTGTAAATGGCGTCAAGCGAAATGGCCGACAGGTTGTAGCGAATATTCACCACGTTTTCGTAGGTTAGTCTCGCACCTTGTCCGGCACTGTATTCCCACACCCTTACGCCGTTGCTCAGTTTTTGGGCCTGCCAGCCGTTGCGCCGCACCAGCTCGTCAATCTGCGTATCCTCGGCTTTGGACATGTAGCGGTTGGCGTTTATCATGTTTTCCTTGATAGAGGGTTTCTGCTCCATTTCTATCACGGGCACATCGCGGCTACCGCAAGCGGTGGCAAGTGCCGACACAAAAACAATTGCAAGCCATCGGTTCATAGTGCTGTGGGTTTCAGTTCGTTATACAGGTGTTCCATAAGTTTTGCCTCTGTGGTGGCGAAATCGTATGGCGATGTGGCTCCCGATGCCTTGCGGTGCCCGCCTCCTCCGAAATACTTGGCAGCGAACTCGTTCACGGCAAAGTCGTGCTTTGAGCGGAACGACATGCGCACATCCCCTTTGGAGGTTTCTTTTATCATCACCCCAACATGTATGTTCCTCATGCTCAGTGTGTAATTCACGATGCTCTCCATATCGCCCTCCTCAAGTCCGAAACGCTGCTGGTCGGCGTAGCTCACGGCTATGTAGGCGGTGTGTATTTCGGAAAGCACGTGCAGGCAGTTGGTGAGGCAGTAGCCCAGAAAACGCACGCGGCTTTCGCTGAAAGTGTTGAAAATGCTGTCGTGTATGGCGTTGATGTCGATACCTGTTTCGGCAAGGTTGCCGGCGGCGTCGTAAACGCTTTTGTGGTTGCACGAGTAGCTGAACGAGCCTGTGTCGGTGCAGATGCCGGTGTAGAAACAGGCAGCCATGGTTTGGTCCACATATTCTGTGCCATACATCTGGCACACAATCCAATAGGCGAGCTCGGAGGCCGACGACACCTGTGTGTCGGAAAACATCACAGCCAAATCGGCAATGTCGGGATTGGGGTGGTGGTCGATAAGAGCTTTTGGGGCGTGGCTTTGGGCAATGGCTTCGGCCAAAACGCCGGTTCGACGCAACTGGTTAAGGTCCACCATTATTACAAGGTCGGCGGCGGATATGGCAGCTTTGCAGCTTTCCATGTTGGCTTGGCCAACAAGTATGGATGTGGCGGCGGGCAGAAAGTTGTAGTAGTCGGGGTATGTGGTTGGCAGTAGCACCGACACATATTTGCCCTGCATGGCGATAGCCGCGCGCAGGCCCAAAGCGGAGCCTATAGCGTCGCCGTCGGGATTCACGTGCGACACAATGGCCACTTTGTGCGAGTGGTCTATCAACTGCCGGAGGGTGTCAGTGCTGGAGTGGTCCAAAAACATGGAACGATGGTTGCCGTTATTGTTTGCTTCCTACAAAATTGATTATCTCCACTTCGCCTTGAAACACCTTCATCTTAAGGGTGGAGCCGGTTACGGTGCCGTCGATAGATTCTATGGTGCTGCTGCCGGAAAGGGTGTAGTTGTCGCCGCTTTTCTTCACGCGAACCTTGAATCCTACTGGCGCAAGTTCCTTGTCCATCAGTTTCTCCTCTTCGGTGTTGGCATCATACTGCACTGTAACATACTCGTCGTCGCTGCGGGTTATCACCACTTTGCTTTCGGTCTCAATCTTGTAATTGTTGGTTCCAACGTATGTGCCGGCAATTTGGGCTGCATAGTCCTTGTCCTCCTCGTCGCATGAGGTAAACACTGCTGCCGACATCAAAACTACAACTGCAATGGCAAACAATTTTTTCATAATCTTTTATGTTTTAATGGGTTAAAAAAATCTGTCGTTTTTATTACGAATTGCAAATTTACGTTTTTTTGGTCAAATTATTATGTTTCGAGCGTTATTTTTTGTTTTTTTTGCGATAGATGGACATTGTTTGGTGGAAAAATCGTATTTTTGCAGGCTGAAAACGATATGATTATGACAACCTGCGACGAAGTTTTGAAAACCATGCTTGCGCTGAAAGACGACGAACAGAAGGCCGTGCTTCAACGCTTTTTCAAAACGGGCAAAGGCCAATATGGCGATGGCGATGTTTTTCTTGGCATAAAAGTGCCTCAGACGCGCGCCGTGGCCAAACGGTTCTGGAAAGAATGCTCTGCCGACGATTTGCACCGTCTTTTGCAGTCGGCCTACCACGAGGTGCGCCTTGTGGCCCTGCTGATGCTTGCCATGCAGTACAAACACGACCGCGGCAACGCCGCCTACGCCGATTTCTACCTGAATCACACCTCACGCATCAACAACTGGGACTTGGTGGACCTTTCGTGCTACGACATTCTGGGCAATTGGCTTTTGGACAAGGACCGCACGGTGCTCTACTCCCTTGCCCGCAGTACCAATTTCTGGGAGCAGCGCATAGCCATTGTAAGCTGCATGGCTTTTGTCCGCAACAATCAGTACGACGACTGCCTTGCCATATCCGACATGCTACTGCACCACCCTCACGACCTGATACAGAAAGCCGTGGGCTGGCTTCTGCGCGAAGTGGGCAAGCGCAACAACGAGGTGCTCACAAATTTCCTTGCCACTCGCTACCGCACCATGCCACGCACCATGCTGCGCTACGCCATCGAAAAATATCCCGACAACGTGCGGAAACAGTTTCTGCATGGCACGTTTTGAACGAGCAACGTTTTTTTTTAACTTATTATTTACGAATAATTTGTAACAAAAAAAAAGGTAGCGTGTCTATACATCAAAACACGCAACCTATCATCATAATCTATAAAGCGATTTTTAGGTACAGCGGGAGGGAGTGGATGCCCCTCCCGTTGTTTCATTTCCTTATTTTGGGATGCATGGGCAGAAATATGTCGAACTCCGACCCTTTGCCGAGCTCGCTATGCACTTTGATGTCGCCGCCGTGCATCTGCACAATGCGAAGGGCGTAGTTAAGGCCTATTCCGTAGCCTTTCACGTCGTGGCGGTCGCCGGTGGGCACACGGTAAAAATTTTCAAAGATATGCTCCAACGCGTTTTTCGACATGCCTATGCCTTTGTCGCTTATTTTCACCACAATGCCATTATGGGTGTCGGCGGTGGTGACGCTGATTTCGGGAGCTCCGTCGGAATATTTCACGGCATTGTCCAAAATATTGGTTATAACATTGGCAATTTGCAGCTGGTCGGCCTCTATCATATTGTTGGTTGCGGAGAGATGGCGGTTTATCACACCTCCGGAGTTGCGTACAAGTATCTCCGAGCTTTCCACAACGTGGCTTATCATTTGGTGAATGTCGAACTGCTCTATGTTAAGTGCAAAATGTGAGCTGTTGATACGCGAGTGCTGCAGAAAAATGTCCACCATTTTTTTCAGCCGTTCGGTTTCGGAGGCTATTATTGGCAGGTACGACTCCACCTGCTCCTCGCGGGTTGGCTTGTCCTCCAAGTTTTTGTCCAACAGCAATTCGCAGGCCAGCGAGATAACTGTAATGGGCGTTTTTATTTCATGCACAATGTTGTTTGTAAAATCGTTTCGTGTCGATTCGGCATAATACTGCCAGTGCGATATTATTATGCCAAGAATATAGGTAAGAACGATAAGCAATATCAGTGCTATACCGCTCACAGTCAGCAATATGTAGTTCGACTTGAACACAGAGATGAACAGAATGGCTATTGTTACGGCAAGTAATATAATGATGACCGTAAAAACAGCCCACAGGATATTGCGTCGGCGCTTGGGCGAATAATCTACAAAAAGTCGCATATCTATATAGTTATTTGTATGTCAGTATTTTGAGTCTGGTAGTTTTTTGGCCCATGCTCCTTTTTGGACTTTCGCACGGTTGCCACATAGTCGGGGGCAAACACCTTGCGTTGCGAGTAAAGCAACAAGGCCGCCAATGCTGCACCCAGCACATCGCAGATGGTGCACGAGGCAAAAACTCCCGTAAGGCCACTGCTGCCTACGCTCTCGAAAACAGGTGGCACGACAAACATCATAGGTATCAGAAACAGCACCTGACGCGAAAGGCTGGTAACAATGGCTATCCACGGTTTGTCGATACTCTGGAAAAACTGCGAGTTGGTAACGGTAAAACCAATCAGCGGAGCCATAACCAACAGCAGCGGCATTGCCAAGCACGAAATGTCTATCAAATCGGGGTCGGTGGTGAACATGCGTGAGATGAGAGCCGGAAAACACACCGAAGTTACAGTGCCAAACACGCCTACCGCCACACATATTTTCATTGTCAGCACATAAACGTCTTTCAGCCTGTGGCTATGTCCGGCGCCGTAGTTGTAACCGGCTATGGGCTGCATTCCCTGACACAAGCCGAGCATCAGCATCAGTATAAGCGAGGCGTAGGAGTTCACCACCACGTTGGCACCCACGGCAAGGTCGCCGCCATAGCGCAAAAGCTGGTGGTTGAGCAGGGCCACCACCGCCGATCCGGCAAGGTTCATCGAAAACGGGCTGATGCCTATCATCAGTATGTTGCGGAAAATGTATACCTTAGGTTGCCAAGCGTGCCTGCGGAAACGGATGAAAGAGCTCCTCTGAACAAAATGCCACACCGAAAACACTGCCGACACAGCCATAGATATGGTGGTGGCCCATGCCGCTCCGGCAATGCCCCAGTTCAGCTTGTAGATAAACAGTGCGTCGAGCACGATGTTGAGCACAGCACCGCCGGCCAGTATCAGCATGGCTTTTATGGGATAGCCCGATGCACGTATCAGGCCCGTGAGGTTGAAAGTGAGCGTGGTAAGGAACATTCCGGGCAACACAATTATCATGTACTCGCGGGCAAAGCCTATGGTGTCGGCTGAAGCTCCGAACAGGCTAAGAATGTTGTCCATAAAGAGGTATCCGCCACTTACAAAAAGGAACCCGAAGAAAAAGGTAAGAAGCATGCTGTTGCCGAGGATTTTTTCGGCCCACCGCTCGTCCTTTCGGCCCAGCACAATGCTCATGCGCGCCGCCGAGCCGGCTCCCACCAGCGACCCGAAAGCATGTATGATGTTCATCACAGGCATGGTGATACCCAATCCGGTGATGGCCAAAGCGCTTACACACTGTCCGAGAAACATGCGGTCCACAAGGTTGTACACCGATGCTATCACCTGACTGATAACGGCTGGCAGTGCGTATATCAGCAGAAGTTTCCCAATTTTCTCAGTTTCAAGCTCTTTGGTTTTGTTTATCATCAGAGATGGTTATTTTTCGAGTGTGCAAAGGTACAAAAAAAATGGCAAAAATCAAATGCCCCGCTTCGAGTTTTTCTCAGCGGGGCATCAAAAGCTATGTTTTTTTCAATCTCAATGAGGCAGCTGTATGTCTTTTACAAACCTTACCGAGTGGTTGAAATCGCGAGTGCATATAGTGCCTGGGTTGTACACGGCATTAACCGTTCCGCCGATGGTTCCCAGCAGCCCAAAATTCATATAGTAGGCGCAAGCCGGATTGGTGGGAGATGATGTCTCGGTCCAGTAGAAGCCTTGCATACCTTGGTCGTGGCAGTGGTATGGACGTGAGCGGTGCAGGTATCCGCAAGCGGGGATAAACACGGCTCCCTGCGACTCCATGGCAGTCCAGAAAACGCCGTGGTACACATTCACTCCCCATGCGTTGGCTGTGGGCTGGATAGTGCATCCCAAGGGCATTCCGGGCCAGTCGTCGGGCAGGAGCAGAAGGCCGTTGATGCCATTCACTGTGGCCAAGGCACGTTTGTTCACGGCATCGGGACGCCGGTTGAAAATAAAAGCAAACTCATCGTAGGTGGGTGTGCGCCAAGTGGCTGGGCTGAAAGTCTGGCTCCGGAAGTCAATGCCGTTATAGTAGGCCCAGTCGTAGGAGGTGCCGTTCAGGCTGCTGAGGCCGTTGCCGTAATCGGTGCCCACAGCGCTGGTGTCGGTGGGGAAAATGCCGTTGTAGCCGCTTGTCCCCCAAGCGAACATGTCTATCCACCCAGCGTATCCTGTATCCACCTGCGAGTTGCTCACCTGTCCGGCGGTATCCCACTGGTGGTCGGGCATCTTGAAAGCGTTGTCGCTCGGACGATACCACAAATTGGCTGGCGAAAAGGTGATGGCCGTGGAGTCGGAAGTGTAGAAAAATCCCACCCCGCTGCTGAACACGCTGTCGGAATAGATGCGTATCATCACCAAGCTGTCGATGCTGCGCATGCCGTCGATACGCAACGAAAGCAAGCTGTCGGTTTGCGACAAACGGTTGCGGTATATGGCTGCAAGGCTGTCCAAACCGGTGTAGTATAGTGCCTTGCCCGAAACTATGGCGTAAGGCACGCTCCGCAGCTCGGTGGTTTCGGATATGGAATAGTTTGAGCCTCCGTTGGGGTCTATCTCGGTTTTCACGAAAAATTTGGCATCGAGCCATGGTATGTCGGCAAAAACTCCCGACAGCAATGTGCCCTTGCCAACCTCAAAAGTGGCCACACCATTGGCACTTGTAGTTGTAGCGTGGGTCTCGGAATAAACCAATGTTCCGGAGGCCGAGTTGCGCAGTATGCTTATTTTTGCGGCTATGTTGGCATTGGAATAAACGGTGCCGCTGTGCCGCACCACGGTTTGCAGGCCAAAGCTCTGTGGCACTTGGGCAATAGCGGCCACAGCCATGCAAAATACTAATATAAAAGATGTTATATTTTTCATCATTGGATACGTTTTAATTGGTTATCTGTCGCAGAAATGACCTATGGCACGATTTTCAACTGCTTGTTGGCGAGGCGGTTCGGCGGGCTGTTCGTTTTTGGTTGCCGCCAAGGCAGTGCGCAATGCACTGAGTGTGGTTTCCATGGAAGCCTTGCGCAGGGCCAAAGACTGAAGCTGGGCAGGTGCAGGTGCCGGACTGCTGCTTAGTGTACGTATAGAGTCGTTGAGCTGGCGTATCTGCACGTTGAACACTGCTATAAGGCTGTCGGCACGGCGGAAACGGGAGTCGAGCACCGCCAAAGCGCTGTCCACATCTGTCAGTTTGCTGGTTTTACCCGAAACAAAAGCGTATGGCACACTCAACAGCTGCTGTGTGGCCACAAGCTGGTAGTTAGAACCTCCGATAGGGTCTATCTCGGTTTTCAGGAAATGCTTGTCCGAAAGCCAGTCTATAGTGGCAAACGTTCCCGAAACCACGGTCCCGCGCCCCACTTCCAAAGTAAGCACTCCGTCGGCAGCAGTGGTTGCTGATTGGGTCTCTTCGTAAACGGCTGTTCCCGTGGCACTTGTTGTCAGGATACTAACCTTGGCGGTGACACGCTGACTGCCAAGCACATTGCTTGCACCATTGTGCAAAACAGTCTGATACATAAAACTTTGTGGCAGTTGGGCCATAGCCATTGTGCCAAATATCGTCATCAGTAGAATAAATATTTTTTTCATGGCTCAACTTATTTTATGGTTACACTTTTTTCTTTCTTCATTTCGGCGTTAGCAGACTGTGGTTCAGCAACTTTCGAGGTATCGCCAATAGGGGTTGGGGCAATGGGCGAATTGCTGTTGCTACGCAAAACACGTATCAGGCTGTCGGTTTGCCGTATGTCGTCCTGAAGTCTTACTATCAGCTCGTCAACGGTGTCCAACGACCGTGCAATTGTAGTATAGAACAGCTCGAAGTCGGCAGAGGTAGAAGCCCTGTCCGAAACAATGGCGTATGGCACGCTTATGAATTGCGTGGTGTTCGAAGCAAAATCTTCGGGCACGTCGGAAAACTCGAAACGGCAGTTCAGCAAATACTCACCTTGCTCCCAACGAATTTGGTCGAAACGTCCGCCGCACGATGTGCCATTGCCCACCTCGGCTCGCAAAAGTCCGTTGGCGTCGGTGGTCAAACTCTGTGTCTCACAATAGGTTATCACATCCGAATTGTCGTTTGGTGAGATGGTGAATTTTACGTTTACAGGCTGGTTTTGTCGCAAGTTGTTGCTATTGTCGCGCACAACGGCCTGAAAGCTGAAACTCTGCGGCACTTGGGCGTAGAGCATAGCCCCCGCCACAAAGCACATTATAGCTACAAAAATCTTTCTCATGACTGTAAGTTATTTTTTCATAATACGATATGCACATTGCAGTTTGCCGTTAGAAACCCGCAGCACATACACGGCCGGGGGCAGGCTTTGCAGCGATATGGTGGTCGACACATCCTCCAGCACCCCTTTCATAATTTCGGCTCCGTCGGCGGAAAACAGGGTGTACGCAAGTTGCGACTTATGTTCATCTACACGATACAGGCAAACGGCATCGGCGGTGGGATTGGGATAGACCTTCATCTCTACGTTCAGGCGCAACGCCTCGTCGATGGACATCTCGCTCACCTGAATAGGCTGCTGAACGCCCTCGAACATCCTAAAATCGGCAGTCTGAGCCGTGCCCGTAGCTATCTGCCCAACGGAATAGCTCACACTCGACGTATTGCACGAAGCTGCACCACCTGTGGTTACAACGGATTTTTGGGCCATGCCATACGTTGCAAACAACAATGCGGCAACAGTAAAAATCATTTTTCGCATATTCTTGTCATTTTTGTGTGATATTATTTTGCAAATATACAAAAAACTGGTTATCGCCGGCGGAACTCGCTGCAGGCGATGGCCGTGGCGACGGCCACGTTCAGGGACTCGCTGGTATGGGCGCCAGTAGGGAATGGCGGAATGAAGAGTTTGCGGGTGACGGTGGCCGCCACCTCCGGGGAAATGCCGTTGGCCTCGGAGCCCATCAGCAGGACGCCCCCGCGGGTCAAATCGGCCTCATAGATGTTGTCTCCTTCGAGAAAAGTTCCGTACACCGGAACCTCCGTCATACCCGGCCCAGCCGGGCATCCCAAAACCCGCGGCAGCCCGCAATAATGAACACGGACCCGGAAAATGGCGCCCATGGTCGCCTGGACG
>ERZ842401.1287-NODE-1287-length-36304-cov-6.434384_pt1 | contig 36304 bp, 32 predicted proteins | sample MGYA00521270_ERZ842401 | MGnify/ENA primary metagenome ERZ842401 (study PRJEB31892, sample SAMEA3878208) | bioreactor metagenome | biome: Moose rumen | place: Sweden | collected 2011-10 | study: EMG produced TPA metagenomics assembly of the PRJEB12797 data set...
GCTATAAGCAAAATGGCAATCGCTGCGAGAGTGATGCAGAAACAACTTATTGCAGTATGGGAATAGCTCTTTACGGCCTTTTTAATACGCTCGTCTGGCTCCTTGTCCGCATTGGGATCGGCATAGGCGGCTATGGCATCATAACCAGGACTGGTGCTGCCACGAAGAGCGGAAATTACCTCAAGGATGCTCAGGAATAATACTGGCAGGACACAGCCAGAGATCGACTCGACAAGGCTAGGCTTGATGACCGAGGCGGGGACAGCGAACTTGAGAGTGAAGCCGACCGCCCAAGTAGCCAACATGACCCACATCAACTGCTTCCCGGTCAGCCTCTTTGAGAAAAGGCCCCAAATAGAAGGGATGTAGAGCGGGCAGAGGACCATGGTGAGGATAGTCACGACGACCTTCTCCGCTCCTCCGGCGAAGGGGACCAGCATTGCGATGGCTATGATGGCAAGTCCGAAAACGAGAGTAAATATGCGCCCTGCCCTGATGCGGTCTTTCTCGGATACACCCTCGTTCTTTTTTAGACGGCCCCAGATTTCGTATGTAAACACATTTGCATAGACATTGAGAGTGCCGGAGACGTTGGACATTGTCGCCGAGAGCATCGCGGCTAACATCATGCCGACCATGCCGGTCATGAGAACCATCTTGCTCATATTGACATAAGCACCCTCTCCGAGCACGGTCATCGCCGCCGGGTCGACATCCATGCCCGGTCCGGGGACCAACACTCTGTACACCATCGCCGGGATATACCAAATCAGAGGTGTCAAAAGGTAAAGAACACCGACAAGATAGACGCTTTTCTTTGCATCCTTAGTCGTTGGAACGCTAATATAACGCTGTACGAATGGCCAGTCGCCACCAATCATGGCGACATTGAGGAATATCCAGAGTAAGAGCCAAAGCCATGTATATGTCTCGGAAGTACCTGAAAAATAGCCCGGTATGGCAGATGCCTGCTCGATGAAATTACCCACCCCGCCAACCGCATGGAAGGACAGAGGAATCATAAATACAACGACGCTTAGCAGAACCCCGAACTGAATTACATCCGTCATAAGCACGGCAAGGAAACCTCCCGCTATTGTATAGGCCAGAGTAATTGCGCCAAGGACAAGAAGGGCCCACCAGATACTAAGGTGGCCCTCCGGGGTGTCTCCGGCAAGACCGGACGAGGCTAGAATGCTTCCTTCTGGCACATTGATGAGGTTGCACATAACTATGGCAACAGCATAAAGAGCAACAGCCGTGTGGACCCCGCGTCCTATGATTCCGGAAATCGTGTAGAAACTGACCGTACCGTGACCGAATCGGATAGTTAGAAACTCACCGGGAGATTTTATGCGTAGTTGCCGCCATCTGCCGGCAATCCATTTCCCGACGATGAAGGAAGCAATTGTGAACATATATGCCACTACAGCTGCCACTAGGCCGGACTTATAGGCTACTCCGCCCCAGACAACGAAAGTCGATGCCGAGAAGATTGTCATGTAGGTAGACACACCGGAGAGCCACCAGGAAGAATTTCTCCCGGCAATGAACATATCTTCCGAACTTTTGATACGACGGGACATGATTCCACTGACGAGAATCAGCCCGAGGAAATAAAGCAAGATGACTATGTAGTCCAGTGTCTGCATATGTGGTCAAACGTCTCCTTAAACTCTCAAAAATAATAATTTATTTTTTGTTTTCCTTCCGAATGACGGAAAACCGACCTTTTTGGGCCGGTTTTCCTAATGCAAACGTTTTAAATTTTTGAGGGATTTTATCTCCAGTCTCCTTCGAGTTTCTCTCCCGAATTGCCGGGATAGAGACGGAGTAGAACAACCCCGTGGGGGGCGACTTCTGTTTCCCACCTCTCCTTCTGAGCAATCTTTGCAATATCTTTTTGTCTCCAAAGATCGCGAACGGTCTGGGTGCCTAAGAGTCCGAGTTTATGACAGGTAAATCCCATTGTCTGAGGCGTTTCCGAAATATTGAAAAGGCCTACTGCAAGAGATCCGTCCTCGAGAGGTTTAACATAGGTAATAGTGCTGTCGGTGTACTCGTGTCGGGTGGCCTGCACACCGAGGGGATCCTGATTGACATCAAGAACCTCACTGTTGCAGAGGAGGCTGAGGGTGAAGTCGTCGAGCATTGCCATGTCGCACCCAAGAAGCATCGGGGAAGCAAGAATAGCCCATAGCGAAATGTGGGTAAACTGCTCGTCAGGAGTCAGTTGCGTCCAATGGTCCTTGCGGCCCCAGCCGACCTTTCCAAGAACTAGCATATCAGCATCCGGCCATCTTCCGACTTCGCGGTAGCCAGCCCACTTATCCTGACCCTTGAAGCCGATTGTCGACATACTCTCCCATGTATCACGGATGTCGCCGGTAGTCCTCCAGCAGTCGGCATATTTCAAAAGGACGGGGCCCATGGAAACGCGGGAACTGTTGGAAATACTATATACAATATCCCTTCCAGTTGCGTCCAAGGCCTCTTTCATGTCCCTTATCCACCACTCATCATTGGGATTCCAGTCATACTTGAGGTAGTCAACTCCCCAGTCCGCCCACTGCCGGGCGTCCTGTCTGGCAAAAGAATATTTCCCGAAATAGCGAATCTCCTCCTTGCCGAGTTTGGAGCGGTCAAGGCGCATGTTCTCATTGACCCAGCCTTTCTCAACCCACCAATAGGTACCTTCAGGGTTGTCGCAAGAGGAACCGATATGGGATGCATAGGTCGATACCCATGGCCCCGAATAGATTCCGAACTTCAGGCCTTCGGCATGGATAGCATCAGCTAAAGCCTTCATGTCCGGAAACTTACGATTCGGCTGAATAGCGTTGTACTTACCTCCGCGAAGCCCCTGCCAGCCGTCATCGATGTTGATATAAGACCATCCGTAATCAGCAAGTCCGCTCTTTACCATAGCCTCGGCAGAACTTTCGATGAGTTCCTGCGTCACAGTATTACCCCAACAGTTCCAGGAGTTCCACCCGAGCGGTGGTGTGAGGGCGATTTTGTCTCCTATCACGATGCGAAAGTCCTTCTCAAAACTCCCAAACGCATTCTCTGCCTTCAAGGTAACATGGTATACTCCGGCCTTCTTGACTTTTCCGGTAATAATACCCTTTTCCTTATCCAGCTTCAGGCCTTTGGGAAGTCCCTCTGCGTAGAAAGTTATCGGCCGGACACCGGTAGTGGGTATTCTATAGATAAAATCAGCCTTTGGGCGTGCTCCATAGACTTTTGGACCGTTGATCCGGGGCGTATCCGGCGCCTTCGGAGTCAGTATGCGGTCGCTGTAGTCCGGCACCGTGATTACCACGTTCGGGTCCGTGCTGCTCCGGACGGTGAGCGTCTGCGCTCCTGCTACTATAGTGGTAATTGTAAACATCGCTGCCGCTGCCGCTGCCGCCGCGGCGGTTTGGGCACTCAACGCCCTGGCTTTCAGCACTTTCCTTACTGTTCTCTGCAAAATTTTCCGCATAGTAAAGTACATAATTTGTTAAATATCAAATGCTTGGGTGCCCAAGCGTCATTTCGAAAGATAGGGGCCGAAGATGGCGGAAACGCGGTACTCCTCATCGCTGTCGTCAATGATATAAATCATATAGGAACCGCCGCCGGGAGCGACCCGGACAACGACATGACCCTGAGTCGCAAGGAATGTCGAGGAATCGACTCCCTCTTTGGCAAGGAGTTCACGCCCTCCTTCGGTAAGGTTTGTTGTAATGAAGTTAATCGAGGGGTTGGCCTTCTGGAAACGCTTGACTGTAGCGGGGTTAGGATGGATATCCTTCCATGTCCCGGCAATCACGAAATCGGGCCTCAGCACTGAGAGAAGTTCAGAGCAATTGGTCGCATTGGTGGCATGATGGTCGGCCTTCATGCCCTCTACCGGACCCATTACCTTCGAGATTGGAAGTTCGATGTCATTATACTCATGGGAAGAGCGTCCTCGGTACTGGCAGTCGCCTCCTGTGAACCAGTCAAAAGCGCCGTAGCTAAGATGGAGAGCGATGCTCATTACATTCTCAGAGACAGCATCCGGACCGTCGCCAAAAGCCAGGAGCGAGTCCTTCGAAGGAAGGAGAGAAATCGAACCGGGGACACTTGCACCATCCTGACCGACCGCTTCAGTCCCGTCCCAGACTCTCCCGCCGGAGGCAATTGTCCTTATATGAAAATCTGCCATTGGAGAGTGCTGGAGAGCGATCTGGTCGAGAGCTCCGGCGATTGCCTTCTGACGAATAGTCCCATTCGCCCGAGAAGACCAATCGAGGAAAGAGAGGTAGTTGCCGTAGCGTCTTTTCATCCCCGGGGCAAGAGAACTTTTGGACGGAGGATCCATCACATCGCCCCTGTCGATGCAGCAGCGGATCGGGACCATGGAACCAACCTCAGCGATGCCGGCAAGGGCGAATCCGCCTTCCGCATGCTTTGGCATCCCCTCAATGACAACTCCCATGTGGTCTCCATGATAATGGGAAATCATCGCATAATCGAGGGCGCCACCGGATACGGATGGGAGAAAATGGCGGACGTAATCTGCCACCACCCGCCCGGGAGAAAGTTCAGCGGAGGGCTTTGGAGGAGTCAATTTATTGCCGTGCTGCTCTAGCTCGTCGTCGAGGGGATTGGCACCGGAAGTGTCTATCAGTAAGGTGGTTCCGTCTGGAAGGATATAGAAGAAGCTCTCTCCTCGACCGGTATTTATTGAATGAATCTCGAGATACCCCTTGGTCCATTTGTCAAGCTGGCGTCCTATAGCAGGGCCTCGTGCCGTCCCGCATGATGAAAGTACGGCGACAAGTGAGGCAAAAAGTAGAATTTTTCTCATTTTTCAGGATAGGTTATGTCCATCTCAAAGCGGGGATTGTGATTGGGAACCTCCCCATGGGACTCCTTGATAAAAGCCCACATCTTATCGACAATCTCGGGGTGGTCGGAAGCGATATTGTCCTGCTCCCTGGGGTCGCTTCGAAGATCATAGAGAGCCATATCTGTGGAGCCGGTCTTTACATTTTTGACAATACCCTTCCAAGGACCATAACGAACTGCAAGAGAGCCTTTTCCACCAGGGAACTCCCAGTAGAGGAACTCATGTTCCTTCTGCTTTTTTCCGAGGAGTGTCGGGACGAAAGAAATACCGTCGTTCTGAGGGGCCTCAACTCCGGCAAGCTCTGCGAAAGTCGGCATCAGGTCGACAAACTGACCCATGTAGTCGGAGACTCTCCCTTCTGTCCTTGCAAATCCCGTGTTCTTTGGAGCCTTTCCCTTCAGACGGTCCCCAAGAGCGACGATGAACGGCATACGAACGCCCCCTTCGTGAAGAGAGGACTTGCCCCATCCCTTGGTACATTTGAATGGACCGCCGCTCGTGAAAAACTCCATCGGAGAGTTGGAATTGCAGGCCGGGCCATTATCTGATGTCACGATGATCAACGTCTTATCGTAGAGCCCGAGCTCTTTCAGCTTTTCGACGAGCTTGCCCACCTGGGTATCGATATGGGTCACCATGGCAGCATAAGCGGAATGAGGATATAGAACAGGATAGTACCATCCACCATTCGTAATCGGGGTCTTCTCTTCATGGAGCTTATCAACATAGTACATGACCTCCTCTTCGGGGGCCTGCACTGTCGAATGCGGCACCGTCGTTGTCCACATAAGGAAGAACGGCCGGGATGCATTCTCTTCGATAAAGGCCTCAAGCCTGTCATACATCAGGTCGCAGGAGTAGTCCTTCTGGTTGAATTTATCGTAACTTCTTATATCATAAGGGTCTGCTCCAGGATCAAGACGGCGATTGACGGGCATGTACTCATTCCTTGTCAGAACCCTTTTGTCATTTTCCCAGAGATAGTCGGGATAGTAGGAATGAGCCAGCATCTGACAGTTGAATCCATAGAAATAGTCGAATCCCATATTGTTGGGATCGCCGACAGAGCCGGGTCCACCGAGACCCCATTTTCCTATCATTGCAGTCTTGTATCCTGCCTTCTGCATCATTGTACCTATGGTTTCGGTCCCCTGAAGCAGAGAGTACTGCCCCTCATAGGTAGAATCGGCCCTCATCCTATCGAAATACCAGTCCGGCATTCCTGTGAAGTCTCTTGGAACCCTCTCATCATTGTGACGGATCTGGGAGTGGCCTGTATGAAGCCCTGTCACTATCGAGCAGCGGGAGGGGGCGGAAAGCGGACAGGCCGAATACATATCGGTAAAAACGACTCCCCGCGATGCCAGAGCATCGATATTGGGAGTCTCAATGAGATCCTGCCCATAGCATCCGAGATCCCCGTATCCAAGATCGTCGAACATAAGATAGATGATGTTGGGTTTCTCTGGAAGGCGTGGGGAGCAACCAGAAAGCGCAGCGAGACCAAGCGCCGGAATCAGTGTTTTCTTATTCATGCGGCAATTATTTATGCTTCAAAGATAAACAATTATGTTGATACGGAAAATATGCAAACGTTACCATTTTTAAAAACTTGCAAAGAAAAGGAAACATTATTATTTTTGAAACTTGTATGAAGTACGTAACGATTAAAGATATAGCAGCAAGACTGTCGCTTTCCGTTTCAACTGTCTCAAGAGCCTTATCCGGAGACAATAACATCAGCGAAGATACGAGAGCAAAGGTTCTCTCTGCCGCGGAAGAAATGGGATACAGACCAAATGCCGCAGCCGCGTCCCTCAAAACCGGTCATACACGCACAATAGGCGTGATTGTTCCGGAAATGTGGAGCGAATACTCAATTCAGGTAATTAGGGGTATCCAAAGCATACTTTACCCCAATGGGATAAAGGTTATAATCGTAGACTCCAACGAAAATCCAGAGCAGGAAAAGGATAATATCATCATGATGGAGAAGTTCATGGTCGACGGAATCATTGTCGGCCTTTGCAGCTACCTCCACAACATGGACGAATTCCGCCGCCTGCAGGACGAGTCTATGCCGCTTGTCTTTTTCGGGAGGATTCCGCATGGTTTGAATGTATCCCAGGTCCTCGTCGACGACTATGCCAAGTCTTTCTTCATCGTTGAAAAGCTAATCCTTTCAGGAAGAAAGAGAATCTGCCACATACATGGTCCTGAAAGGGTATACAATGCAGTTGATCGAGCTCGAGGCTACCGGGATGCTCTCGCCAAATATGGCATCCCCTTCGATCGATCGCTCCAGATTGATGGAAGAATAGCCATAGACGACGGAGCAAGGGTAGTAGACGAACTCGTCGCCTCTGGAACTGACTTCGATGCCATATTCGCCTTTACGGAAGCACAGGCAATCGGAGCACTTAGAAGACTACGGCAGATCGGACTGCAGGTCCCGGAAGATGTGGCTGTTTCTTGTTTCTCCGGGACAGTTCTTTCGGAGGTTGTTTCGCCTCAGCTCACATCCGTAGAACCCCCGATGTTTGAGATAGGTCAGACACTCGCAGAGATAATCATGGAACATATCAAGAATCCGTCCGCAGAGCCGCGCACAGTAATCCTCAACGCCGAAATCAAGATGAGGGAATCGACTGGAAACAGCGAATAGGAACTAAATAGACATTGCCGCCTCAACATCTTCCGGGAATATCGGAAGACGGTTGGGGCCGGTGCGCCGAGCTCCGTCCGAAGTCACAAGGACGTCATCCTCAAGACGAATGCCACCGAAATCGTAGTAACCTTGGAGCTTGTCAAAGTTGACAAAACCCTTTCCCGTACCTTCAGCCTTCCACTTGTCGATAAGTGCAGGGATGAAGTAAATACCTGGTTCATCCGTAATCACATGGCCGGGGACGAGCCTTCTGGCCATACGGAGACTGCCGAGTCCAAGCTGGGTTGATCTCTTCTGGTCGGGATCGTAACCAACAAGATTCTCTCCAAGATCTTCCATGTCATGGACATCAAGGCCCATATTGTGGCCGAGGCCATGGGGACAGAACAGGCCGGCAGTGCCCTCTATGACCATGTCATCGACACTCCCCCTCACGAGGTCGAGCGCCTTAAGACCTTCGAGCATCTTCCGCATTGTCTCTATATGGACCTCACGGTAAGTAATGCCAGGACGGGTGATGGAAAAGGCGAATTCGTTACAGTCGCAGACAATCTGGTAGATATCTCTTTGCTTAGGAGTGAATTTTCCTCCGGTAGGGAGGGTACGGGTAAAGTCGGAAGCATAGTGGGAATTGCTCTCCGCACCGGCATCGATAACAAGCAGCTTTCCCGGCTCTATTATCTTGTCATGCAGGTGGTTATGGAGAGTCTCTCCATGCTGGGAGAGGATGGTTGCAAAGGAGACGCCCCAGCCTTTGGAGATGGTCACTCCCTCCATGAGACCGACAATATGCTGCTCAAGCACTCCGGGCCTAACGGCATTACGTGCAACCGTATGCATTTCCTGGCCAAGGGCACCGACAGCGTCGAGTTCTTCTATCTCACACTCCTCCTTGATAAGCCTCATGGCAATTACGGACTCCACCAGCTCGCGGGATGCGTGCTCAGTCTTTTCTCCGGTAAAGTCCACAACTCCGACAGTCTCGTCGGAAAGACCGGTCAGGGCGGCGAGTTTCATAGTGTTGTAGTACCTCGAAGGAGGGAGGAAATGGACAGGCCGGCCAAGAGAAAGTGTCTTTGAGACGCAGCTGTCGAGAGCTCCATAAGGAGCTGACGCAGAGACGCCTACACTCTCTGCCTTGGACTGCACAGAGGGCTGGGGGCCCATCCAGATGATATCACCTATTTCAACATCATCGGCGAAAATGACTTCATCTCCGGAATCTATATCGATAACAGCACCGTAGCGAGGCTCGTCCAGGCCGAAATAATAGAGCCAGGAACTATCCTGACGGAAATTATAGCAGTTGTCCTTGTACTGCGCGGGAGCATCGACATTGCCGACAAATAGGATGATTCCTCTCTGCCCCTTCTCTCTCATCGAGTTGAGAAGGGTACGCCTTCTTCTTATGTAAATACTTTTATCAAACATGGCACAAAAAATGTTTTCGGGATTTCAAAGTTAAGATTTTTTATTTGTTTTCCTATTTTTTCATTATATTACCAAGCATATGAGTACAACAATAGCAATCATTGCGATATTATTAGGCATTATCGGTATCATTGGGAGCATCGTTCCGGGTATCCCGGGACCGCCCCTTAGCTGGCTTGGTCTTCTGCTGCTTTATCTCTGGGGCAAGGAACCCATGACAACTGGATTCCTCCTCCTATGGCTCGCAATTACAGTTGCCGTTACCATCATCGACTATTTTGTCCCAGCATATTTTACCAAGCTGACCGGAGGAAGCAAATACGCCGGATGGGGAGCCATGATTGGCCTTTTCGCCGGACTGATATTGCCGCCTGTCGGAATGATAGTCGGATCCCTTATCGGAGCATTCGTCGCCGAATTCATCTTCGCAAAAAAAGACACGTTTACATCCCTTAAATCGTCCTTGGGAGCCTTTCTGGGCTTTCTTTTCGGAACCGGAATCAAAATAGTTTCCTCTGGGGTGATGATGTATTATATTATCATTTACGCTTTCTGATCTATATGAATATTTTCGACCTTCTAAAGCGGCATATAAAAGAGATTACAACTATCCGCGACCATCTAGACACCGAGGCGGCCGCCTCCAGCATAAGGAGCAATATCTACTTTAAGGGTCCAACAGTGTGGATTCTTGCTTTTTCTATTGTAATCGCTTCCGTTGGCCTCAATGTCAACTCGACAGCAGTTATCATCGGAGCCATGCTCATCTCTCCCCTCATGGGCCCGATTATCGGCCTTGGCATGGCCGTTGGCATCAATGACTATGAACTCGTCGGTGACGCCTTCAGAAACCTTATAATAATGGTTCTGGTGAGCCTCGCGGCATCTTCTTTCTATTTCCTGCTATCGCCTCTTCGCCTTGCCAATCCGACCGAACTTGCAGCCAGGACATCGCCAAGCATTTATGATGTGATTATCGCTCTCTTTGGAGGCATGGCCGGAATCCTCGAACAGTGCCGTAAAGAAAAAGGCACCGTTCTTTCCGGAGTAGCAATCGCCACCGCACTCATGCCTCCCCTTTGCACCGCCGGATACGGCATTGCTCATGGCCTCTGGCGCTATTTCTTCGGCGCGATGGGACTGTTTATTATCAATGCGGCCTTTATTGCCTTTGCCACTTATTTCTTCGTTAAATATCTCCATTTCAGCGAGAAACGCTATATCAGCGAAGAGAGAGAGAAGAAGAACAGGAAAAGAATCTCCCTTATCCTTCTTCTTATCATTATTCCCAGCCTGATATCGGCATTCTTCCTTGTAAGAGAAAACAATTTCACGACCTCGGCCGAGACATTCGTCGCTGAGAACCAGGAATTCGGCAACGTATTTCTATATAATCACAGAATAAAAGACGGGAAATTGGAGCTGTTCTTTGCAGGCGAAGAGCTCGATGATGAGACCTATTCCCAGATTATGGACAAAGCGATAGCTTATAAGCTCAAGCCAGAAAAAATAGTTATAAGGGAGCACCATCTCGGGGAAAATGTCAATGACCTTCTTGAGTCCGTGACGAATAAATTTCAGACCCTCATTGAGCAGCAAGACAAGCGCCTGGATGCCCTTGAAGGCGAAAACAAAAGTCTCAAGGAGACTGTTGAGTCAATGAAAAAAGCGGCCGCAGCCGCTTCCGTTGAGAATTCTCCCAATGAATAGTGCTTTAATTGAATTATTCTTTTTCCAGTAACGCAACAAGGTCGGCAAGGGCTATCCGAGCTTTTATTCCATATGAGTCCACATTGTATTTTTTACGAAAAGACTCGTCTTTCAACTCGGCCGCCGTCTTTGTCTCCAACACTTTCCTGACCTTTTCCTTTTTCGCTTTTTTTGTGCTTATCCAAAGCCAGCCAGATCAAAGCCGAAACGAAATATGCGGCGACAAAGAATACAATAAAATACAGTACCGCTATCCACCATTTCGGCGGGAAGCTGACGACTCGCAAAATAAAGACGATCGTAGCGAAAATCAGAAAAATAGTGTAGACAGAACCAATTACACTCTCATGATCGTTATCAACGTATACAGAAGTAATTTGATCAATGAGGAAATCCCTATTATCGCGGTTTTCCAGGTATTCCTGATCTTCTGCAAACTCCAGAGCCTCTTTCTTGCCAAAGATAGATGTCTTCATCATTATATTATTAGTTGCGGCGCGTAAAGATACAAATTTTTCAACAAGTAACAGGTTAATTTGATAAAATTGGTTGGTGATTGTGGCTTTTGTACATAGCAATGTTCCTCTGGTGTGTGGAAATTTGACTAATAATCAGTATATTTGCGTGTTAAAACCACATTCTTATGAAGAATAGTCGAAATTTTTATGCTCGCAGAGAATACACTGCACCTGCGTGCCGGGTAAAAGAAACTTTCCCGGAAGACAATTTCCTCGCCAGCGGTACCGGTGAGGACATGGACCCTATTCCCGGTTTTTGGGATGTTGAGAACGCTTAAAAAGGTTTGTCGATGAAAAAGCATTCAATCCTTGCGATTGCCGTCGCAGCGATGGCACTCGCCGCTTGTCAGAGCGAGAAAGCAGAAATTAATGTTCCTGCAGGTACTCTCCGACTCAGCATGGAGCCTATTGCCAAAGCGACCGTTTCCGATGAGGGCGCTTTTGCCTGGTCATCAACTGACAAGGTTGCTATTATTACTGACGCTGGTATCAAGACATTCTCCTATGTCAGCGGAGAAGGGACAGCTACCGCCTCTTTTGACGGAGATTTAACCGGAGTCACCTCTGCTTCGGCTGTTGTTTTCCCCTCAGAAATTGCTGTGGACGCCGCCACCGTCAACCTCCCTTCCGAATATGACTACGTCGAAGGCGAAGTCATGACTCCGCTCTACGCGGCAAATCCCAGCCTTACTGAAGTAAACCAACTTAAGCATCTTGGAGGTGCACTGAAAGTTGTGATTACAAGCGTGCCCGCAAAGGCTGCGAAATTTGTATTTACTACGCCAAACAAGATTACCGGAGATTTCACTATTGACGCTTCAGGAGATGCCCCTGTAATCAAGACAGAGGCGGCTGAAAATAATAGCGTAACCGTCAATTTTACAGCTGGTTCCGCAACTGAGATGTCCTTCTATATCCCTCTCCCTATTGGTACATATGAAACGTTCACGGCCGAACTTCAGGATGCCACCGGAAAAACTCTCGCTCCTTCTGTAAAGTCCTCTACCGTGGCCAATACGGTCTCCCGCAAGGGCTTTGTCATTATGCCCGGTTATGAGGTCTCCTACGGACTGAAGACTGCCGCTGACCTGAAAGCTTTCGCGGCCGCTGTCAATAGCGGAGACGAGGAGATGGTTGCCCTTTACGATCCGGATGGGGACGGCGTATATGTCCTTGAAAACGATATTGATTTCGGCGGAGAAGAGATAGAGCCGATTGGCAAAGGAGTCTATGGAAATGCTAACACTGTCAGCGGTACTCCTTTTACTGGCATATTTGATGGAGGGAACCACACAATTGACAATTTCAAAATTACCCTTCTCAAGGATGACAACAAGACCGCAGCCTGCACAGGATTTTTCGGTATTGTTCAGAACGGTACTGTCAAGAATCTTAAGGTCGGGGATAAGGCGACAATCCTCGTCGAGGGTGGAACAAGCATGAGCCGCTTGGGATCCATTGTCGGCTACCTCTTTAACGGGACGATAGAAAACTGCGAATCCTCCGCATCTGTTTCTTTCACAGCCGGCACGAACAACCAGCGAAACATCGGCGGCGGAATCGTCGGGATGGTGCTTGACAACCAGGGCGGAGAATCAATTATCAAGGATTGCGTGTTTAAGGGGACTGTCTCATCCACAAATGACGTAAGCACGCAAAACGGTGCTGGCGGACTTCACTCCGCCGGAATCGCAGGATTTACAGATATTTCATCCGGCTCTGGTGGATATGTCAAGGTACTCAACTGCACCAACTACGGAACAATTACCGGACAGGCTACCAGAATGTCCGGGATTGTTGCATCGCTGAACAACAACACATACATGGAGAATTGCATCAATTACGGCGCTATTACAGATTCAGACACCAAAGCTACCAATAGCCGTCCTGCAGGAATCGCTTCTGCCATGGCCGGCAATTGCACACTGAAGGACTGTGTCAACTATGGCGATGTGACCTTTGCAGTAGATGAGACTGCGATCGCGAAGAGCTCCAGCTGTCATGGTTATGCTGCCGGCATCTGCGGGCAGATGAATCAACCAACCGCGCTGATTGACGGGTGCAAGAATTACGGTACCATCCGCTCCGACTCATTCTGCTTTGATGACGCTCGCTATATTGGCAGTATTTTCGTACACGCCAACTCCACTGCCGCAAACGTAAAGAACTGTGATGCTGCCGGAAAGATTGGCCCTTATACGGAAAGTGACACCTACAAGGTCATCACACTCACAACCGCCAACTTCGAAGATTACGTCCACGGTATTACTGGAGATGCGAAGAACAATAAGGTCGTGCTTACTGACAACTATTGCTCCGTAGCTGCAGATTAATCAAAAGAGAAACTAACGTTATTATAAAATGCCCTGCAGTATGTTCTGCGGGGCATTTTTAGGACCACACTTTACGAAAAATACCTCCTGCACACTTGCAGAATGGCAGCGGAAGACCGAAACAGGATTACGGATTCTGGGAGAAAAAACGAATTAATTTGTGATCCGCCGAATCAAAAAAAAAGCTACCTTTGCACCCGCGAAAAGGTCCTTTTCGCAGCTTGGTAGAGCTGCAATCTCCATCGGTTTTAAACATTATCTATCATGAAAAGGAGACTGCTTTATACCATTCTCTCCATCAGTTTGCTTACTGTTATGGCGGGCGCCGCCATCGCCCCTGCATTAGGCGTTATCAGCAAACATTTTGCAGGACAGAGTCCGCTCCTGATCCAACTCATTGTAAGCCTTCCGGCTCTATTCATCATCCTTACCAACATTGTTTTCCCTTTTCTGTGCCGCCTCATGAAAACCCGAACGCTTGCGCTTGCCGGGCTATCGCTCTATATCCTTGCGGGAGCAGGTGCCTTCTTCGTGGACAATATCTGGGTTCTGCTTGTTTTCAGGGCGCTCATGGGCGTGAGTGTAGGAATGATTATGCCGCTGTCCACTGGACTGCTGGCCTATTATTTCCCGCCTGAGGAGCAGGCGGGGCTGATGGGTCTCTCGGCCGCGATGAACCAGATGGGCGGGGTTGTGGCCACATTCCTTGCCGGGATGTTTGCCGGCATCAGCTGGAACTATGCCTTCCTGGTGTACTTGCTGGGATTGATTGCCGTGATTCTCGTAGCGCTTTTCTTGCCTAATGAGCGTCTTTCCGGAAGAGGAGGAGTGTCACTGACCCTTCTCAAACGTTTCCACCCTTCGGTAGTGGGAATGTTTCTGGTGATGGTCCTGTTTTTCATCTATCCTACCAATTTCGCGCTGACGGCATCGGCCTCCTTGAGCGAAATGGGCGTTACACTGGTGATGGTAGGACTGGACGTCGTCGCATTCCTTGTCGGACTGGTGTTCGGCTATTTGATGAAGCGCTTTGCCGCGCAGATGAAGTATGTTGCACCACTAGGCTTTATGGCCGGATATCTCTGCCTTTCCATAGGAAACGGCCTTGTATGGCTTCTTCTTGGCTCTGCTCTCATCGGCATTGCCAATGGCATCGGAGTGCCGTATCTCAATACCATCGGCTCTGTAAAAGCGGGCAAGGAGGCAGCTACGACCGTGATGCCGCTGCTATCAGCCGCCCTATATCTGGGCCAGTTCCTTTCCCCGCTGATTGTCTCTCCTGTTGCCTCTGCAATCGGCGTCTCATCTTACACTATCGGTATTTCCATCGCAATTATTTTCCTCCTTCAGGCCTTCCTGACACGGAAGAAGCAGATGCTGCCGGAAACTCCATGTCAGCAATATGTACAATAGCAATGAATTGGATGAGCCGGCAACTCCTTCTTGCCGGAAGATGTGCTACATTTACTACAATGGAAAAGATGATTCTTAATAAGGCCTTAGCAATCGGCCTCAATGAGACAAAAGGAGGGGAAAAATGTCAATTAGATTGCATAACAGAAAAACAGCCCCGCACTAATGTGCTGAGCTGTAATCATTTTGCGGAAGGGACGAGATTCGAACTCGTGGTACGGTTACCCGTACGGCAGTTTAGCAAACTGCTGGTTTCAGCCACTCACCCACCCTTCCGGGAGCTTCATCTGAAACGTCCGCGACAAGGCACGAAGGCTCTTTCGCGGACTGCAAAGATACAAAAATTTATTGTCTCCGCAATTTTTTTTGTATGTTTGTAGCAATTATGGGAAAAAGATTAGATTCGATTGATGCCCTGCGTGGGTTCGATATGCTATTTATTATGGGGCTTTCGTCCCTCATCGTTACTATCTGCGGACTCTTCCCTGGAGGACAGGATTTCTGGATTGCACGGCAGATGAATCATGTCGAATGGAACGGACTTGCCCATCATGATACTATTTTCCCGCTTTTTCTTTTTATCTCAGGAATGACTTTCCCCTTCTCCTTAGCTAAGAAAAGGGCAGCCAAGGTCCATAAGGGGAAGATATGGCTGGACATATGGCGGCGGGCACTGGCGCTCGTTCTCCTTGGACTTGTCTATAACGGGCTTTTCAAGTTGGATTTTGCAAATCTACGCTTCCCGAGCGTTCTTGGTAGAATCGGCCTTGCCTGGCTTGGAGCCGCGATAATATGGATGACGGTCAAAAAAACCGGCTGGAGGGTAGGAATCGCCGCAGCACTGCTCATAGGTTACTGGGTGCTCCATCTTTTCGTCGCTCCTGATGCTCCGGCTGGGACTGATCCATGCACCAAAGTGGGCAGCCTTGCCTGCTATATCGACAGGATTATTATGCCGAAGCACCTTCTTTCGAAGGGAGTGTATGACCCAGAGGGACTTGTCAGCACATTGCCCGCAATAGTGACAGCAATGCTTGGAATGTTCACGGGGAGTTTCGTCAGGAAAAAGGAATATTCCGGGGGACAGAAGACTATATGGATGTTCATCGCAGCCGCCGTGCTTCTCGGATTAGGGCTCCTATGGAACACCGTTTTCCCGATCAACAAGAAGCTCTGGACCAGCAGTTTCGTCCTTGTCGTCGGTGCCTATTCGGTCGCGATGTTCGCCCTGTTTTATTTCATAATGGATGTTCTTGGATGGAAAAAATGGGCAAAGCCGCTGAAGGTCGTCGGCCTCAATTCCATAACCATCTATATGGCACAGAGGATTGTCAGCTTCGGCGGCATCAATAATTTCTTCTTCAAAGGTCTCGCAGACCTCTTCCCCGAGCCTGTTGGAAAGGTCATCCTAGCTGCCACATATATTCTCGTATGTTGGCTCTTCCTCTACTTCCTCTATAAAAAGAAGATTTTCTTGAAGGTTTAAGCTTATTTTTAGCAGCAAAGGAAATATCTCTGATGAGCAGATACTTGTCGGCATAAAGGATGATAACCAAAAGGCCTTCAAAACCCTATTTGACAGATATTATCCTATGGTGCTTACATTCTGCAGACGTCTTCTTGGGCGTGGAGAAGAGGCCTCTGATGCCGCCCTCGAGGTATTTGTCAAGCTTTGGACTGGTCGCCACTGCCTATACTGCAAAGAAGGATCTCTGAAACCCGTTATTTTCACATTCTCAAAAAACACCGTCATTGATATCCTCAGAAAGAGAGTCCGTACCTCGGAACATGTTTCTGTCAGCGAATCCTTTGTCTCTTTGGATCCTACCCCAGAAGAAAATTTGTCGGCAAAGGACCTTGAAGAATTAATCAGCAAAGAACTCGAAAAAATACCTGAAACGAGAAGGAAAATCTTTAAAATGAGCAGGCTGGATGGAAAAACCAATAAAGAAATCGCAGATGAAGAAGGACTCTCACAAAACACGGTCAATGTCCACGTCGAAAATGTAATCTGGTGTCCTTCTGCCGCTGACAATAGCGTAGTACCGGAGCTTCAGAGATTCTGATTGCACCGGAAGGCATTTTTGAAAGATTTTGCCGAAAAAGGGAAATATTAGTATATTTGAATGTTGTTAAAATAACTGCATAATATGAAAAGAGTACTAAAATTTTCCTTAATCATCGCTGCAATTTTCGGCCTTGCCCTCCAAAGCGCTGACGCCAAGAAAGTTAAGAAGGGTGATGCCCTGCGCCTTGTCTACTGGAATATCCAGAACGGCATGTGGGACGGACAGGACGACAATTTCGACAGGTTCGTCAATTGGGTTGCTGAGCAGAAACCGGATGTCTGCGTCTGGTGCGAGGCTCAGCCTATCTATAAGAGCGGGACTGCAGACAAGCTCGACGAAATCGAATCATGGCGCACCGATGGTCCCCTTATCGCTTTCTGGCAGGAAATGGCTGCAAGATATGGCCATAAATATGTCTTCCTCGGAGGGCACAGGGACAATTATCCTCAGGTAATCACTTCGAAATATCCTATCACCGAGGTTGCCAGAATCACCGGGACCGAGGAGATTATTGTCTCCCATGGAGCAGGCTGGGCAACCATCGAGAAGAACGGACACACAATCAACATTGTGACCCTTCACACATGGCCTCAGGCCTATGGCTACAACGTAGCCGACCGCGAAAAGAGCAAGGCGGAGCACGGCGGTGACTATTTCCGCAGGACGGAAATGCAGTATATCTGCGAACACACTATCGGCTCCGTCGAAGGCTCAGAGGACCAGCTTTGGATGATGATGGGAGATTTCAACTCCCGCTCCCGCGTTGATCAGAATAAATACAACTACCCCGATTTCACGACCTTATATCTGGTCCATGACTATATTATCGGGAACACCCCCTACTTTGATATCATTCACGAGATGCATCCCGGAAAATTTATCACTTCCACGGGCGGTGAATCGAGGATTGATTTTGTGTATGCGACCAAGCCTCTTCTCGACAGGGTTGTCAAAGCGGAAATTCATACCGACAGCTACACAAAGCCCGTCCGGGACGCCAAGAAGATATCCAATTTCTGGCACCCCTCTGACCACAGGCCCATCATCATAGATTTTGATATGAAAAAATAATACTATGGGACTATTAGAAGGAAAAGTCGCCCTTATAACTGGTGCCGCAAGAGGCATCGGCAAGGCAATAGCCATTAAATTCGCCTCAGAAGGCGCCGATATAGCATTCACGGACCTCGTCATCAATGAGGCCGCTCAAGAGACCATAAAGGAGATAGAAGCTTTTGGCCACAAGGTCAAGGGATATGCATCGAATGCGGCAATGTTCGAGGAGACCGGCACTGTCGTGGAGCAGATTCTTGCCGATTTCGGCAAGATAGACATCCTTGTCAACAACGCCGGCATCACCAAGGACGGACTCGTCATGAGAATGACCGAGCAGCAGTGGGACGCCGTCATCAATGTCAACCTTAAATCCGCCTTCAACTTCATCCATGCTGTCATTCCGTCGATGGCCCGCCAGAAAAGCGGCAGCATCATCAATATGGCCTCAATCGCCGGCCAGATGGGCAATCCAGGGCAGGTAAATTACGCCTCTTCGAAGGCCGGTCTCATAGCAATGGCAAAGTCCGTTGCGAAGGAGATGGGCTCCCGCGGTATTCGCGCTAATGCCATTGCCCCCGGATTCATTGTTTCCGAGATGACAAATGCTCTTCCGGAGGAGGTCCGCGCAGAGTATATCAAGCAAATCCCTCTACGCCGCGGAGGTACCCCTGAAGACATAGCAAATGCCGCCCTCTTCCTCGCCTCCGACCTCTCGTCGTATGTGAGCGGACAGGTCATTGCCGTCAACGGAGCGCTGTACTGCTGATATTTCATCCGGAAAGGGGCGTTGTTGACTGTTGTTGAGGGTGGACCTCAACAGTAAGCAACACCGGTGACACCAAACGAGGAACTATGGAAACTGTCAAGACTTTGAAGTATGCCGCTACGGCTATGGCTGACCTTTTCATGCCGAGAGTATGTCTCGCTTGCGGAAGGCCGCTTGGGGCCCGTGAGCGGCATCTTTGCATCTACTGCATGGCCGATCTTCCGCTCACCTACTATTGGGCCCGCACGCGAAACCCAATGGCCGACCGTTTCAATGAAAGGATTCAGGATGGGCTCGCCAACCATTTTCCGGAGTCACCTGAAGAAGGGGAAACGGTCGGAGGGATGCCGCATGAAAGATACGCTTTCGCCGCTGCCCTATTTACCTATAGTTCGGATTCCGGATATAAAGAGATTCCTCAGGCACTTAAATATGACGGAAATATCCCTGCGGGAAGGTTCTTCGCGGCAATGCTCGGGGAAAAGCTCTCATCTGCAGATCATTTCAAGGACGTTGACCTGGTTGTCCCAGTCCCCCTTCATCCGCTCCGGCGATTCAAGCGCGGATACAATCAGGCAGAGATTATTGGACGGGAGGTGTCCAACAAGCTCGGAGCCCCATTCTGCCCTTCCGCCCTGAAGCGGACTCGTTACACAAAAACTCAGACCAAGGTAGGAGTCCTGGGAAAAGCAAAAAACGTCTCTGGGGCCTTCCGCGCATCACTTTCAAGTATAAAAATTACGCCAGAGCATATTCTCCTTATCGATGATGTATTCACCACTGGTTCTACCCTATACGAATGCTATAAGGCACTTAGAAAAATATACGACAGCAGGATTAGCATAGCTTCTCTTGCCGTCGTAGACAGATAATAATATTTATTCTTCAGGACGACGAGAACGCTTCTTTTTGCGTTTTTTGCGTTTTGCCTCATCAAAGCGGGAGATGCTTTCATCGCCGACGGCGGAGATGAATTCCGGGGTTGGGGCTTCGGTCTGAGGCTTCAAGGTCTCAGGACGCTGCCCGTTTCGGTTCATCATTATAATCTCGCGGACCTCATAGGCCGGGAGGGGATAAATATCTGCCAACGAGCCCTTTTCATAGGAGAAATACATAGTCTCCTTGAGAATGTCGGTCTTGACTAGATAAGCGAGGCCATCTTCGAATTCAAGAGGCTCGACAACCTTCGGAATACGGGACTGAGCGTCCATGTATGCTTCCACCTCATAGTTGAGGCAGCACTTAAGCTTACCGCACTGCCCAGCGAGCTTCTGAGGATTGAGAGAGAGATTCTGGACGCGGGCGGCTCCCGTTGAAATCGACTTGAAATCAGTTATATAGTTGGCGCAGCAAAGCTCCCTTCCGCAGACTCCAAGACCACCGATAAGACCGGCTTCCTGACGTGCACCAATCTGCTTCATCTCAACTCTGATATGAAACTCCTCTGCAAAATCCTTGATTAGTTGACGGAAATCCACGCGGCCGTCTGCTATATAGTAAAAGATTGCTTTGGTCCCGTCGCCCTGAAACTCGACGTCCCCTATCTTCATCTCCAGTCCGAGATTTGCGGCGAGAACCCGGGATCGAATCATGACATCCTGCTCCCTTGCAATGGCATCCTGCCACTTTTCGATATCATAGGCTTTAGCCTTGCGGTAGATGCGGCGGAACTCGGTTGTCTCGGGATCGATACCCTTGCACCTCATTTGGCGAAAGACAACCGGTCCTTCGAGGGTAACTATGCCGAGGTCATGACCTGTCTGTGCTTCCACAATAACGAGGTCGCCGGTCTTTATGCTCTGGCCGGAGCCATTGATATAAATCCCTTTCCTCGAATTTTTGAAACGCACCTCAAAGTACTTGCTATACTGCTCCTGCGCAACTCCCTTGAGCCAATTGTATACTTCGAGCTTGCAGCACCCTTGGCGGTATGTACACTTTGTCTCCCCAGTAGATTCGTCCTGGGTCACAACGCATCCTCTGGAGCAATCGAAATACTTATTATCGTTTACTGATAAATTCATTATACTATCACGTAAAGTCTGTTGACAAGGTCCGTGAAAATTATCTTCTGGTTGACATTCCTCTCGAGTAGAGTCTGGGCCCTGTCCATATATGTCAAAGCCACGCGGGAGAAACTCCGTTTCACACTCCCGGCAAGGCGGTTATAATACTCCGACTCCTCTTCGGAGATGTCGGCAATTGATGGAAGCCCCTGTTGAAGAAGAAATATCTTTCTTAGCGCTTCCGAGGCAAATTTAAAGAAAGATTTCTGTTTTTCCCTGTTTTTGAGGTCAATAAGCGCATCCGCCGTCTCAAGAGCGGTCAAAAGATCTCGGGCGACAAGGGCGTTCATAAGGTCACCAAAAATATCAGCATATGTCGAATATTCGGCATCCTCTTCGGGATGGACAGAGCGAAGATCTTCCCTCCCAAGAGGACGGACCCTCATAAACAGACACCTGGAGTAGATTGTGCTGAGAACCTTTTCGGGCTCATGGGTAATCATCAGGAAAATAGTCTTCTCCGGAGGCTCCTCCACCATCTTGAGAAGAGTATTGGCCGCCTGAATATTCATTTTCTCCGGGAGATACACTATCACCGAACGATATCCTCCTTCTACTCCGAATAGAGAAAGTTTGGCAAGGAGGGACTTCGCCTCGCTCACTGCTATCACACCCTGCTTATTCTCAAGGCCAAGAGCATCATATAACTGGTTTTCGAAGAAATAAGGATTGGAAAGAACCAGCTCCCTCCACTCAGAAATAAATGTTTCCGATGTCGGCTTTTCGACGGAGCCCTTGCTAGCGACAGGAAAAACGAAGTGGACATCCGGATGGATGAGCTTGGATATCTTATTGCACGAAGGGCATTCTCCGCAAGAATCTCCCCCTCGGCGGTCCCTGCAATAAAGGTATTGAAGGAAAGAGAGGACTATCAGGAGTGCCCCACCTCCGTCATTCTCATGGAATAGCATCGCATGGGGGATTCTCCCGGTATCCACCATCCCACGGAGGGCGGATACAATGGCGCTATTACCTTTTATGTCGCTAAGTCTCATGAGCTTCTGCCGCCAACATATTCTGCCAAAAACGCAAGATACGATTTTTCTTTAGAAGAGGGAAGAGAGGAGAGGGACTTTATCGCTTCCGAGATGAAACCTTCAAGTTTCTTTCTGGCCAGGGACAAGCCGTCATGGTCCGAGACAAACTTCTTTATATCTTCAGCGACAGATGGGGTTTCAATCACTTCGCTGACCTTTTCCCTTATAGAAGAGGCCTCCTCTGAAGAAACTGATGAAAGGGCTGCAAGAAGCGGCATTGTGATTTTCTGCTCAAGAATATCGACCCCTGAGGGCTTCCCAAGGTTGTCGGAACTGGAGTAATCCAGCATGTCGTCTCTTATTTGGAAAGCGATGCCAAGATTTCTGGCATAGGATCTGACCGCCTCAAGGAGTGTCTCATCAGCACCGACGGATAGGGCTCCGGAAATAGCCGCTGCTTCAAAGAGAGAAGCCGTCTTACAATAGATTATCCTCAAATAATCTGCCTCTGTGGTATCGCATGAACCTGTCTTTTGGAGCTGAAGCATCTCCCCTTCTGCAAGGTCGGAGAGAGTCTTTGCAAATATCCGTATAATTACATCTCCGCACTTGCCTGCGCTAAAGATTGTGTCCATTGCCTTCACCAACCAAAAATCTCCGATAAGGACTGAGGCCGGGGAACCAAGGATGGACATGACCGTTGGCTTTCCCCTTCTCTCACCGCCGCTGTCAACCACATCATCATGAAGGAGGGTCGCGTTGTGAAGGAGCTCGGTTGCCGCGGCGAACTTTTCACTATCCGGCGTGGGACCGCATCCCGAGCAGGCTCCTGAGACCAAAAGGCACAGCATAGGACGCAGCATCTTGCCACTCCTCTCCATGAGCGAACGATTGGTCGCGTCAAGAAGGGAGATGTCACTCCTGAGACAATTACTCATTATCCCCTCAACTCGCGACAAGGAATCCGCAAGATATGTCTTTACATCCTTGATGTCCATTTATTTGAAATAATCCACAAGCTCTTCGGCGGTCTGTGGGAAAAGTATTAATCCGCGAGAATACGGGTCCAGCATCCCAGTTTTCACATAATGGTCCAAAAGGGCAATAAATGGATCGTAGAAGCCATCGATATTAAGAACAAAAAGACGGCCGCTGAACCGGTCCAGTTTTGCAAGGACATGCGTCTCAATGATCTCATCGAGAGTCCCGACACCACCAGGAAGAGCTATAACAGCTGCCGCTCCCTCTCTCATGGCCTCTTTTCTCTCGGACATGGTATCCGTCCATATAACCTCTGAAAGATGGGGATAAACGACGGGTGCCATGAATCTTGGAATAACACCTATATGCCTTCCGCCGCATTCCAAAGAGGCATCAGCAATCACTTTCATCGTCCCCTTTACCGTCCCACCTGAAACAATAGTCCAGCCAAAAGAATGCAGCGCATGAACCACTTCACGCGCCGCCTCATTGTACTTCTCATCTATCCCGGCGCAGGCCGAGCAGAATATCGCAACCTTTCTTTCTTCCATTAGAAAAGAATAGCGAGAGAAACCTTGAACCCTTTGAAATTTCCGTCCTTGACGCTCTCTTTGACATCTTCTGCAATTGCAGCAGTATCGATTTTATTTTCATTGAAGAGCTTGCCCATGTTATTGAAATACTGGGCGGAAAGCTGAAGACGACCTCCAAACTCGATACCGATACCCAGGCCAAAACCGTATTCAAGCTTGTTTTTCGCATCGGATGCCCATGTCTTGAGGTCTTCGTTGCTGCCACTTAGGACAACGGAATCATCTCCGGAAATTTGATATCCTACGAACGGTTCTGCGAATAGATATGGACGGAACGCAAGAAGATCCGGGCCCCACTGCAGACCTACGGGAATCTCAACAAACCCGCTTTTCAGCTGGAAATCTTCGGTCTTGGTATCCTCGGAAATATCGCCAAGAGCGACGCCTTTGACCTGATAAATGAGCCCCGGCTGGATGGCGAAGCCAAGCCCTACGTCGAACTTGGAGACCAGACCTAAATGATAGAGATTGAGACTCTTTGCATCAATGCTCTGGACCTGTGTTGTAGAAGAAGTGAAACCGCCAATAATACCGACCTGAGCTGATGCTTCAATCGCGGAGAACATAGAGATTGCAAGAGCAATCACAAAAATAGTTTTTTTCATTACAATAGAGACTTAATTTTTTCAACGAGAGCATTCTTGGGCATGACTCCTACTGTCTTATCGACAATTTCACCGTTCTTGAAAAATATGAGGGTAGGGATACTCATGATACGGAATTGCATGGCTATTTCCTCGCAGTCATCGACATTACACTTGACGACGGTGACCTTGTCAGCCATCTCTTCGGCAATCTCATCTACTATCGGAGAAAGCATCCTGCACGGGCCGCACCATACAGCCCAAAAGTCCACGACAACAAGTTTGTCATCCTGGAGCATATCTGCGAAATTCGCGTTTGTTGCAACTTTTGCCATAATTATTCTGTGGTTAATAGTCTGCAAATATAATAATTTTCCTAAAATACTCCCTAAAGGGCATCTTCTATCGGAAGCACATAAGCGCGAAGGCCAAGTTTTGGATTATCCACATCCATCTTTCGAAGAGACTCCATCACCTTTGGTGCCAAATCGTCCTCGACTGCGGTAAAAAGTGCGTGGTTCTGGGTCGGCCATGCGTGGCTCCCAAGATGGGGCTCGCCGTCCACGGTGCCGCGTCCGCCGATTTCTTCCCATTTGGTATATCCCCTCTGCCCGAGAGCCTCGAGGGCCTCAACAATCTCTTCGTTGTAGGCCTGGTTGTATACTACGAATATTGCTTTCATTTTGCTGCCTTTTTCACCTTACGGCGCTCTTTGCGCTCAATAATTCCAGAATAGAGAACAGGTATGATTATAAGGGTGATGACGGTAGATATGGAGAGACCCCATGCCACGGTGACACCCAGTCCATTCCAAAGTTCCGAACCCTCGCCACGGCCGAGAGCCATCGGAAGCATACCGAGAACGGTTGTCAGAGTTGTCATGAGAATCGGCCTCAGACGGCTTCTAGCCGCTGTAACCGAGGCGTCGCGGACAGCCATTCCCCTCTCCTGACAAAGAATTGTGTAATCTATCAGGACGATACCGTTCTTGACGACTATACCCATAAGAATCATGATACCGACCATACTCATCATTCCGACCGCCATAGATGAGACCATGTTGCCAAGAGCCACTCCAACAAAGGCGAATGGAATCGACACCATAATTACGAGCGGCCCTAGGAAGGACTCGAACTGGGATGCCATCACCATATAGACAAGGATGATGATAAGAAGAAGCAGAAGGGTAAGGTCCGAGAACATCTCCTGTTGGTTTTCATAATCACCGCCTATCCTCCAGGCGAATTCCGGAGGAAGCGGATTTTCCTCCATGATGGCCTCCGTCGTCGCCACCGCCTCGCTGAGCGCCTTCCCTCTCGCGACAATTCCGGTCGCGGAAATATAACGCTCGCGGTTCTTTCGCTGGATGGTCGGAGGAACCTTGGACTCGACGATTTGACCGAGGTCACGGACCTTTATTCCCCGTCCTTGGGTATTGTAAATGACTATATTCTCGATATCCTCGGTGCTTGTTCGGAACTCGGGAGCATAGCGGACACGGATATTGTACTCATCTCCATCCTCGCGGAAGTAGGAACCGACTGAACCGCTCATTGCTGCGCTGACAGCTGCCGCGGCAGTTACAGAGGAGAGGCCGTTCAGGGCGAGTTTTTCCCTGTCAAAATCTATCTCGTACTCCGGTGTATACTGGTCGCGGCTGAGAATCACCTGTGCGAAGTCTCCGCTTTCCATCATCTTTTCGCGCACTGCTTTCGCAGCATTCTCCGCTCCTTCAAAATCATATCCATAGATTTCGAGCTGAACTGAGGCCGCTCCGCCCATTCCCCCGCCTTCATTGACATTGAACTTTCTCAGCTCGGGGAATTCTCTGAGGTCCTCGCGGATGATATCGGCAATCTCGGACACTCCCCTCTTTCTCTCTTCCATACTGCCGATATTGATGTTCATAGATATCAGATATGTTCCATTGTTCTGCATGGAGGCGAAAGCATTATCGGAGTCTGCCTGGCCGAAACGGTAACTGAGCACCCTGACCTCAGGAACGTCCTTGACAATTCTCTCATATATACGGGCGGCTACATCCCTTGTCACATCCTGCGACGTACCTATAGGAAGCTCTATGGTCGCCGAAAGACGACCGGAGTCGGAAGAAGGCATAAACTCTGTCTTCATCCTTGGGAGGTATAATCCGAGTACGACAATGAATACTGCAAGTGATGACAAAAGAACAATGCTCTTATGTCTCATACACCAGGAAATCAACTTCGCATAGAAATTAGACACCGCATCTATAGCCTTGTTGACCGGACCGAAAATGGCCTGATAGAGCTTCCCATGGTGGTTTTCGTTCTTTAGAAGCACCGAGCACAACATCGGCACCAGAGTAAGAGCTGCTGTGGTCGAGACAATCATGATTATACTGACTATCCATCCGAGCTGTTTGAACATGATACCCGCCATTCCGCTAATCATAGTCAAGGGAATGAACACGCAAAGCATGGTCAAGGTCGAAGCGATGACAGAGATACCAACCTCGGCAGTCCCGTGAACAGCCGCCTCTTTGGGCTTTTCGCCCCTTTCCAAGTGGGTTGTAACATTCTCAAGGACTACGATAGCATCGTCCACAACCATTCCGATGGCGATGGAAAGGGCTGACATGGAAATAATGTTCAGAGTGTTTCCTGTCGCGAAAAGGTACAGCAGCGACGCTAGAAGGGCTATAGGAATCGACAGGACTACGATGATGGTACCCTTCCACCTTCCGAGGAAGAGGAATACGACAAGCATCACAACGAGGAATGTGATTATGATTGTCTCCTTCAATGAATTGATGGTCCTTATGATATTGTCGGAGTTGTCGACCACATTTGTAATCTTTATGTCGGAAGGAAGATTCCTTTTAATCTTCACCATCTCCTTTTTGACCTTCCTTGTGACCTGAACGGTATTGTATCCGGACTGCTTCTGAACAATAATCTGAGCACCTCGGACTCCATTCGTGTATGACTCCTGTGACCTTTCTTCTAATGTATCATCCACCCGGGCAACATCTCTCAGATATACGACTCCCCCATTAAACGAACCTACTACAATATCAAGTATTTCCGAAGGGTCTTCAAACTCTTTCTTGATACGCAGGGCGTATGTCTCCGATCCGATATCGATACTTCCCGAAGGGACATTGCGGTTCTCGGCGGCGATAATCTGGGAAATTTGAGCAACACTAAGATTGTATGCCTGAAGCTTGACCGGATCGCAATAAACCTGGATTTCCCTCTTTGGGGCGCCTGCGACGGAGACAGTCCCGACGCCTGACACTCTTGCAAGCGGAGTTGCCACCCTGTCATCGAGAATCTTGTCGAGTGCCGAGACACTCTGGTCAGCGGTCGCAGCCATAATCATGATTGGCATATCGTCTACGCTGAACTTGAAAATGAATGGCAGGGAAGCGCCATCAGGGAGAGACTGGCTCACCATATCGAGCTTATCCCTGACATCGTTCGTCGCTTCATCTATATCGGTCCCATATTCGAATTCAAGGGTAAGAAGGGATATGTTCTCGCGGGAGCTCGAAGTAACATTCTTCAGATCCTGAACTCCATTGAGGGAATTTTCGAGGACCTTCGTGAGGTTGTTCTCCACATCCTCGGCGGAAGCTCCTGGATATGAGGACATTACCATGATCACATTGGACTCGATGTCAGGGAAGGTGTCGATTGGGAGCCGCGTCAGGGCAAAAACTCCCAAAATGGCGAAGGCCAAGAAAATCAGGGCCACCGTCACCGGCTTGTTGACAGATGTTCTGTAGATACTCATGGCTACTTATTCAGAATCTCTACTTTCACTCCGTCTTTAAGGGCGGACTGACCCTTCGCTACGACTGTCGCTCCTTCTGGAATGCCTGAAACTATTTCATATTCGGCTCCCATATGGCGACCGAGGACCACAGGAACGTAACTAACTGTATTATCCTCATTTACAAGATATACAAACCTCTGGCCTGTCCCCTCCTGGCGAACTATTGCCTGATCGGGAACGACAATTCTCCGGTTGGTGCCAAAATTGACGGTCACCCTTGCATACATCCCGGGACGCAGGGCGCGGTCGCTATTGCCGACCACCACCTCTGCATTGAAAGTATGGGTTGCGGCATTGACCGTGGGATAGAGACGGACGACACGACCGGTGAACTCTCTTCCCGGCAATGCATCTACTGTAAGAGCAACGTTATCTCCCTTTTTCACCTTGGTATATTCGCTTTCAGATATACCAACGAGAAGTTTGACAGGGACCACCTGCTGGACCGTATAAATCGGCATCGACATCGCGTACATGTCATTTTTATCGTAGTTTCTGGCTGTCACATACCCGGTAATCGGGCTACGGAGAATAGTGTTTTCCTCGAGGTTCTTGAGGGTGGCCTTACGCACATTGAAAGCCAGTTCCATGGACTCAAGATCAGATTTTGCCACGCCGCCTTCGCTATAGAGCTGGCGAAGTCTTTCGAGTTCGGTACTGTCGTTCCGGAACTGCATCCTTGTCTGGTCGAGCTGGAGACGATCCATCTCAACGAGGACTTGCCCCTTATAGACATAGTCTCCGACCTCGGCATTGAGTTTTCTTATGCGTCCGGCACTCTGGGACACTATATTGTTGGTGGCATAAGCCTCAACCGTGCTGGAATACGAGCTCTCGTCCGGCACATCCCTCATTGCCGCGGAAATAGTCTCTACATATGGAATTTTGACCTCTGCTTGATCCGGAGTCTGAGTGATCTGGCTTCCGGACTTCCTGCTACCGCCGGCACATGAAACTATCAAAAGAGCCGCTAATGAAAGGGCAGGAATCGTGAAAATCTTCTTCATGTCTGAATTATCTCTTTTCTAAATCAACATTTCCCTCTCCATCGAGGAAGTCATATCCAAGCGTCTGCTCTAGGGTAGCCTTTGCAACCACGAAATTGTAAATGGCCTGACTCACTGAAAGGCTCGCTTGGGTGAGCATGAGCTGCGCATCGTTAAGGTCCGTCAGAGTACTCCGGCCCACTTCATAAGACTTGGCCGCGATGTCATAGGCCTTTTCCGCAGAAGCAAGAGCATCTTTTGCCGCATCGCAGGAGCGCATAGCCGTCTCCATGGTCTGGAGATTCTGGCGGATGCTGATTTTCAGCTGCCTTTCGGTATTAATCCTCTGGAGATCCAGCTCTGCCGCCTGGACCTGCGACTGCTTGACTGCATGATACCTCTGACCGCCCGAGAAGATAGGGATGCTGAGCGAAAGTCCGACAAATGAATATGGGGTCCAATGGTACTCTCTGAATTTGAAATCATCCGTCATCGCATTGTAGCTGTAGGCGAAACTCAGCGAAAGGGACGGAAGGGAGGCATATTGCTGCATCTTTATCGTCTTTGCAAGCTGCTCTGCCTGGATAGCTAGCTGACGGAGGGAGGAGTTGCCCGAAAGGTCGGGGTCATCATTTTCATGGATGTCAAAAAACATGTGGTCGGCATAATCTTCGAGGGCTCCGGCCACATCGATATTCATATCCAGATCCACGCCCATCACGGCCTTAAGCTGCCATAGGGCGAGAATGACAGAACTCTCGGCATTATAGACGTTGGGGATCGCATTGGCGACATTTGTCTTCGCCCTGGTATAATCGAGTTCTGATGCCTTCTGGACACGGTATCTCTTCTCCGTCCTCGAGAAATTCTCGACCGCATTTTCATAGACGCTCTTATAGACATTGAACGCCTCTTTCGCCATCAGAACAGCGTAGAAGGCTTGTTTTACAGCTGTCACAGTGCCGAGACGAGAGCTTCTTGCCTGCTCGACGGCAAGCTCCACCTGATCTGCACTTAGCCTCAGGCTCTCCCATAGCTGGAAGTTGACAAGAGGCATTGCGGCATTGACACCAGCGCTATATGTATTCAGACGGCCGACTGCGATTCCTCCATCGGAGCTTGTAGAAACATCTACCTCAGGTGCAACATAGGGAGGAATTATCGCCCCAGTCTGCGCCATGAGCTGCTGGATATAGTACATGACAGGATCCATGAGGCCGGAGAACATACTTGACATTCCGCTTCCTTCTTCATCATCGCCTCCGCCCATGTACATGACCTGCTTCTTGATGGTCCTCTGATAGGAGCCACTTGCGTTTATCTGAGGAAAAAGTGATGCATACGTCCCCTTCTTCGCGTACGTTAGCCTTTCTATTTCCTTATCTGCCACTTTGACAGAGACATTCTCTGAAAGCGCTATCCTCAGCGCGTCATCGAGGGTAAGAACTACAGAAGAATCAGTTGTCTCAGGAGGATCTTGGGCATATTGGGCAGAAGCTTGGGAGGGTAGCAGAAGCGCCGCTGCTGCGGCTACAGCTACGATTATTCTTTTTTTCATACCAAACTCACACTACTATCTAACTAACCAGTTCATATTCAAAAGACGGCCCGAAAGATTCACATCCTGTCGAGACCGTCTGATTTCTACAAAAATCACACCATAAGCCCAATAGTATTAGCCATTTAGACTTTTAGCATAATGAGTCTCCGGCTTTTTCTTCGGCGGCGCTTCAAATTGGAGTTCCTGCCGAGCATTTCCGTACTTGCCACACAAGATGATTATCAGAATACCTCCTATGATGAACGGAATACTCAGAAGCTGGCCGGTATTCAACGTGTTGTTGAAAAATAGGACATCCTCCTCCTTGACAAACTCAATGAGAAATCTCATTCCAAAACATACGGTCATGAAGATTCCGAGTAGCTGTCCCCTTTTGAACTTCTTGATATGATGCTTGTAAAGGTAGAGAAGAAGAATGCCGAGGAGAAGATATGTAAGAGCCTCATAGAGTCCGGTCGGATGCTTAGGGACGGTCTCTCCGCGCAGCTCGAATATGAAGCCCCATGGAAGATTCGTCGGATCACCGTAAATCTCTGAGTTGAAGATGTTTCCGAGACGAATAAAGCATGCCGCGAAAGATACCGGAATCACAAGACGGTCGGTGAGCCACCAGAAGTCCATGCCTCCGTTTTTCGGTCCGTACTTATGGCAGAACCAGATGAGGGCAAGGATTATCGCTATTGTACCCCCATGGCTTGCAAGACCACCCTTCCAAGGCATGAACACCTCTGCAAAGCCCTTCCATGTCCCAAAATAATATGAAGCATCATAAAAAAGGCAATGGCCCAGCCTTGCTCCGACTATCGTCGCAATCAAAAGAGTGTACAGAAGGGGGTCAAGAAGCTTAAGAGATACCTTCTCGCGCCTGAATATCCATTTCATGATATACCAGCCGAGAATGAATCCCGACACGAACAGCACACTGTACCATCGGAGTTGGAAACTTCCGATTCGGAAAATGGCAGGATCCACATGCCAGCGAATGGCGAGAAGGTCTAACATGGCGAGCAAGGATTATTCCTGAATAGCAGCGATACCGGGGAGGATTTTTCCTTCTATAGCTTCAAGCATGGCGCCGCCACCTGTAGAGACATAGCTCACCTTGTCGGCATAGCCCATCTGGGTAACAGCGGCGACAGAATCACCTCCGCCAACGAGGGTATATGCTCCCTTTTCGGTAGCTTCTGCAAGTGCCTCTGCGATGGCGAGTGTGCCTTTGGCGAAGTTAGGAAGCTCAAAAACGCCCACTGGGCCATTCCAGAGGATGGTCTTGGATTCAAGGATGATCTTCTTCCAATTGGCGATTGACTCAGGAGCAGCGTCCATTCCCTCCCAATCGTCTGCGATATTGTGGGTGTCAAAAATATGTTGGGGAGTATCGTTCTCGAATGCCTGGCCGGCGATAGTCTTGACGGAGAGAGAGACGTTTACGCCCTTTTCTTTTGCCTCTTCGAGGATAGCGAGAGCATCCGGGATGAGCTCATCCTCGTGGAGCGAAAGACCGATTTTTCCGCCCTGAGCCTTGATGAAGGTATATCCCATTCCTCCGCCGATGATAAGGTTGTCGACCTTCCCTACGAGATTCTTGAGGACAGCGAGCTTGGAGGAGACTTTTGAGCCGCCGATAATGGCGGTAAGGGGTCTCTGGGCATTCTTCAGGACGTTGTCGATTGCCTTAATCTCTCCTTCCATCAGGTAGCCGAACATCTTGTCGTTAGGGAAATAACTGGCGATGAGGGCGGTAGAAGCATGGGCGCGGTGGGCGGTACCGAAAGCGTCGTTGATGTAGCAGTCGGCATAGCTGGCGAGTTTCTTCACAAACTCTTTCTGGCTGGCCTTGACGGCAGCTTTAGCGGCCTTCTTCTCATCCTCGGTAGCGTCCTCGGCAAGACCTCTCGGTTTGCCTTCCTCTTCAGCGTAGAAGCGTAGATTTTCAAGAAGCAGAGCCTCGCCCGGCTTAAGCGATGCGGCCTGGGCATCGGCCTTCTGGCAGTCCTCAGCAAACTGGACAGGAGCGCCAAGGCACTCGGCGACATGGTCTACGATATGCTTGAGGGAGAATTTAGGATCGACTTTCTTTGGACGTCCAAGATGGGACATGATGATAAGGGAACCACCCTTTTCAAGAACTTTCTTGAGGGTAGGCATTGCCCTACGGATACGAGTGTCGTCCGTAATCTCGAAATTTTCGTTTAGTGGAACGTTGAAATCGACTCTGACAATGGCTTTCTTGCCGGCGAAGTCGTAACTGTCAATGTACTGTTGCATAATGTATATTCTTATATAAATATTTTTGCATCCGCAAATTTAGCAATTTATTGAGTAATCTCGTATATTTGCTGCGGATTTTTAAGTACCGCCATGACAATAGAATACCCTGCTGAATATTGGAAAGACTATGAGCTCCTCGACTCCGGACGAGGAGAAAAACTGGAACGATTTGGTAAATACACCATGATCCGTCCCGAACCTAAGGCTCTATGGGACAAGAGTATGCCTGATAGCGCATGGGCAAAGGCTGCACATGTCAGGTTCACCCCGGGGGCCGGATTCGGCAAGGCCGGCAAGGAGGACAGCGGCACATGGGACCGTCTGAAGAGGATGGAAGACCAGTGGCAGATAGCATACAAGGGCGAACCCGACCCAGAAACCCATGCGGCTTCGGATCTGAACATCAGCCTCCGGCTCGGTCTCACTGCCTTCAAGCATGTCGGTGTTTTTCCTGAGCAGGCCCCTAACTGGGATTTCATTTTCCATGAGACTTCGCGACTTGCAAGGATCAATAAGGCCAACGGCCTCCCCGCTCCAAAAGTGCTCAACCTATTCGCCTACACGGGGGCGGCGTCTCTCGCAGCGAAGGCTGCCGGAGCCGACGTCACCCATCTCGACTCAGTCCGTCAGGTGGTTACATGGGCCCGTGAAAATATGGACCGAAGCGGTCTTGACGGGATTCGGTGGGTTGTTGAGGATGCCATGAAATTCGCCCGGAGGGAGGCCCGCAGAGGCAATACCTACCAGGGAATCATTCTCGATCCGCCAGCCTATGGACATGGCCCTGACGGAGAAAAGTGGAAACTTGACGAACTTCTTTTCGATCTTCTTAAGAATGTGGCTTGTATTCTCGCTCCCCGTGACTCGTTCATGGTTCTGAACCTCTATTCCAATGGCTACTCCGCCATGCTTGGGGAAACTGTTGTCCACGAGGCGTTCGGACATAATGCCGTTTTCCGCGACCTCTCCTCAGGAGAACTCGCCATCCGGGACTCCTACGGCAAGGTTCTTCCCTTAAGCATATTCGTGAGACTAAAAAGATAAAGGAGTTCCCCGCGCGGGGCGTGAGACATAACTTACTATCCGTCAGTTGTTTACACAAAGCAACCCCCTCAATGACGAGGGGGTTACTTTCTTTAATTTATTGATTTTAAGCCCTTTCCGCCTCACGGGCAGACCGACTTATATTTTTAGAAGTGGAGGCCGATGCCTGCGCGGAGGTTGTTGGTGTGGAGTGCAGTACCGTTTTCGTTGAGGTTCCTGTTGAGAAGGCCCCAGTCGAAACCAAGGTTGATGCTGACTATGCCAATCTGATAGCCTGCACCAACTCCTACCTTGACATCATAGCGACGATAGTTGGAATTGTCGCCATATAAGTCAGATGTTGTAGATCCACCAACAGAACCAACAGAACCACCTGAGGTGAGTTTTGCTGAAAGGCCATAAGCGAACTCGGGACCAGCATTGCAGAAGAGATTGCCAGGACCGACAGGGACGCTGAACTTGAGGAAAACAGGAACAGTGATATACTGCTCAACAGTAGTAGAAGAGCTGGCAACAGATATCCCAAGAATGCTTCCACTAGCACTAGTTGTTCCTGTAAGATAAGAATAGTAAACTCCCGGAGAGAGTGAAAGACCGCTTACAGAGAAAGGAAGGTCGAAAGACGCTCCAGCATAGAAACCATTGAGAGCGGTGTCGTAGTCTTTACCATTTGCGTAGTCATTGTTCTGCTGGAGATAGCCAGCGCCAATGTGAACCTGAGCGAATGCTGTTGCACCAGCAAGCAGCACTGCGATGAAAGTAACGAATTTCTTCATACGCTAAAATATAAAAAATGTATTATGGGGCTTTTTTCAGCAAAAAACGAGCCACAATTTCAAGATATTTTCATATCTTTGCAATCAAAGGGGTATTAGCTCAGTTGGTAGAGCGCCAGGTTCGCAATCTGGAGGTCAGGGGTTCGACCCCCCTATGCTCCACAATAGTCATGAAAATCATTTCGCACATTGTATCCGCATAGCAGTACTTCTGCTTGAAGTTTCCTCCTGCGAAAAACCCGAGAATTCGGACGAAAGTGAAACTCCCGTCGTTTCCGACGGCTATAGCATAGTAAGATCTGACGCGTATAGGCAGAAAGACTATACCAATGAAAGTGCCACTTCCATCATGTTGGTGAAAGTAGTCTGGCGCTGCTCAGAGGTGGTAACTTCTCCGGTGAGAAGGTGGTCTGAAATTGTGAGGATGCCGAGGGCGCGGTTGCCACTGCGGGCTGCGTTCATATAGAGGGCGGCAACTTCCATTTCGACAGCAAGTACACCCATCTTTATCCATCCCTTGGTATTGGCGTTCTCACGGTAGAAGATATCGGAAGATACCACGTTACCCACCATGTAGTTGAAGCCTTTTTCTTCGCAAGATTCGGCCGCTTTTCTCAGAAGGTCGAAGTCGCCGATTGGAGCAAACATGCCATCCAGGCCATACTGATCAGCATAATTGGAATCCGTACATGCTCCTTCTGCGAGGACGAGATCTCCGATATGAAGCTTGCGGCTGTAGGCCCCGGCGCTTCCTACCCTGATAATGGTTTTCACCCCATAAAAGTTGTACAGTTCGTATGTATAAAGGCCGATTGAAGGCATTCCCATGCCGTGTCCCATCATACTGATGCGTTTTCCATTATAGATACCAGTATAGCCCAGCATTCCGCGGACTTCGTTGAAACACACAGGATTTTCCAGAAACTTTTCAGCCATGAATTTTGCGCGAAGAGGGTCTCCGGCCATTATTACGGTTTTGGCAATTTCTCCGTATTTTGCTCCAATGTGAGGAGTCGGTGTATTAGTTTCGCTCATTGTGGTAATTATATGATTCCCACAAATATAATAATTATCCCAAAATATAAAAAACATCAGCCCGGGCGCGCCCAGGCAAGTAAAGTCTCTCGCTACCGGCTTTTTAAAAATACCAGATTATCCCCAGCTTGAAGAACCGTCCCTCCGTTGGGGATGATGTTCTCTCCATCACGGCGGATTAGCAGCACAAGGCCATCCGCTTCAAATTCACAAATGGCATGTCCGTCACGCTTACCCCCACTCTTTACCGTTTTCTCCACGAGAAAAGTCTCGGCATCCTCAAATGTCTTGGTGACCAAAATGGCCTGGTCTCCGGCCTGCAGTAGGGTGTCTCCACGGGCAATAATACGCTCCTTCCCATGAATCACAAGCGCAATCAGCATATTTTTTGGAAGGCCCAGATCCATCACTTTTTTCCCGTCCCACTTGCTGCCTTGGACGATGTCAACCCTGCCAAATTGCATCTCTGTCTGCTCCGAGTAGTCATTGAAAGTCTTCATGACATTGGTCCCGGCATCCAGCATGTCCAGTTTCTTCGCCACAAAGGGAATTAAGGAGCCCTGCAGAGAAATGGAAATAAGGACGATGCAGAAGACGATATTGAATATATCCTGTTCAAATGGAGCCGGATCTACCGTTGCCATGATGGCAAACACGATGGAAGCAGCACCCCTGAGACCGACGAAAGATATAAGACACCGTTGTTTAAAGGCTCACCTGCAAACATCCGTGGGAGACTATCCAAAAATGGTGCATATCCGGTAC
>ERZ842401.1288-NODE-1288-length-36299-cov-5.791027_pt1 | contig 36299 bp, 21 predicted proteins | sample MGYA00521270_ERZ842401 | MGnify/ENA primary metagenome ERZ842401 (study PRJEB31892, sample SAMEA3878208) | bioreactor metagenome | biome: Moose rumen | place: Sweden | collected 2011-10 | study: EMG produced TPA metagenomics assembly of the PRJEB12797 data set...
GGGGCAAAGGTAGCAAAAATCCGTGAGATTAGTGCGATCTAAGCGCCTATACCTATCAAACAAATTGGAATGGAACGTAAAAGAATCAACTGCCTAAAGATGGTACTTGCCGAGAAAGGTATGACAATAAGCAACTGGCAGAAATATTATGGACAGGAGAATCTTAGTATCCAAAAGATGTGAATAATGGCAAGAATACACGACAACAGCAAAAGTCCCATATTAAACAATCCTTACGAAGAACCACGTTTGTACTATGATACAGACATGGATGGCAATTTGGACTATTCCCACATCAAAGACGGTCGCCGCCCGTTCACAACCTCCATTGACATTGTGCCCAAGCATCATGACCAGATGCAGATGTTTGGTGGTTCTGATTTTGAAGACGCAGACCCTAATGCTGCTTTTATCAATGAGATTCGTTCACAAGTAAAGAAGTGGCGAGAGAACAACTACAATGGTGTGACTCGTGTCACTCGGGACCTGCTGAATTATTGGTTCAAGAATCCGGATCGCCAATGGCACCATCAACTTTTCTTTTGCCAGCGTGAAGCCATAGAAACGGCCATCTATCTTAATGAGGTGGCAGACCTCGACCCCAACATTGGGCGCGACTTGCTGCGCCAGTTAAATGAAAAGGTGGCAACTGTTTCCGATGACCCGCAGTTTGTCTTGCCTCGCACAGCATTCAAGATGGCAACTGGCACAGGTAAAACGGTTGTCATGGCGATGCTGATTCTCTATAACTATTTGAATAGGAAGGACAATATGCAAGACACTCGTTTTGCAGATAACTTCCTGATAGTGGCACCGGGTATTACCATTCGCGATCGACTAAACGTACTCTATTTGGATAATAGTCACAAAGGTCGATTTGAGTTGAACGACTACTATCATAAGCGTGACTTGATACCCCGTCACTTTGAATCTTTGTTAGGAGGACTGAATGCCTCTATCACCATCATCAACTACCAGCAGTTAGAGCCCAAAGTGCTTTCTGGCAAACATGCGTCTCCACTTGATGGTAAGTTGCAGTATGTGGACGGTGAACTGAAAAAGCAGACGGGTAAGGAGGATTATACGGTGATGCTGTCGCGCATTCTTCATAAAGGAGCTAAGGGCAAGCGTATGCTCATCATCAACGACGAGGCACATCACTGCTACCTTCCCAAGAAGTCAAATGTAAAAGGGAAGAAAGACGAAGAAACTGCGGAAGGTGAAGCTGAGAATCAGAATGCAATGGTGTGGTATGAAGGTTTACGACAGATGAAGTTTTGTGGTTATAAGATACTGCACGTTTATGATCTGTCGGCCACTCCCTATTATCTGAAAGGTTCCGGCTATGAGGCGTATTCACTGTTCCCGTGGGTGGTCAGCGACTTTGGACTGGTTGATGCCATTGAGAGCGGATTGGTGAAAATACCCTTCCTGCCCTCCTTCGACAACACACACGACCTTGAGGAGCCTAAATTCCGTAACATCTACAAACATGTGAGTGGTGAACTCTCAAAGATGGGTGTGCGAACAGCCAAAAAGAAAGCCAAGGAAGATGGGCAAGAAGACAAACGCGAAGCACAACCCAACTTGCCTACCTTGGTCAACACTGCATTAGAGCAGTTTACTAAAGATTATAAAGAATATGAGCGGGGAATCAGAGGCGAAGGAGAGGAACGGGCTAACCTCTATACAACGCCACCTGTATTTATAGTTGTATGCAATAATACGATGGTATCCCGCGAAGTTTACAAATATATCGCTGGCTATGAGACCACGAATGAACAGGGAGAGACCATCTACGTAAAAGGTCATTTCCCTGTATTCAGCAACTACGACGAGAATAATCTTCCCAAAGCCAAAGCACCTACCTTATTAATAGATAGCACAGCCATCGACGAGGCTTCGGCTGTTGTCACAGAAGACTTCAAGAAACTATATGCCTCTGAGATAGAAGCATTTAAAAAAGATTATTGGGTTCTTCATGGTTCTGACAATGACTCGTTGACTGATGAAGAAATACTGCGCGAGGTAGTGAACAGCGTTGGCAAGCCTGAAACGTTAGGCGCCCATATCCGTTGCGTAGTCAGTGTATCAATGCTGACCGAAGGGTGGGATGCTAACACGGTGACCCATGTCATGGGCATTCGTGCCTTTGGCTCCCAGTTGCTTTGTGAACAAGTTGTAGGTCGTGCCTTGCGCCGTCGAAGTTATGATTTGGTAGCATACGACTTAGACGGCAACGAACTTGACCCAAAAGTGGCTGCCAAGCGTAGTAAGAAGAACGTAGTATATAAGTTCCCACCTGAATATGCCCATATCATCGGCGTGCCGTTCAAGACGTTCAAAGGCGGCAAAGGTGGTGTGCCAAAGCCGCCCAAGCCAAAAACCGTCATCAAAGCATTGCCAGAACGGAAGAAGTTTGAGATTCGTTTTCCAAATATCATCGGTTATCGAAGTGAAACACCTGACGGTGAGATAAAAGCAGACTTTCAGAATGTTCCCAAGTTTGTCGTTAACTTTAACGAGATTCCCACCAAGACAGCTTTGCAAAGCGCCATCGCTCCTACGTTGCAGGTGATGGAAGTGGACTATGAGGATTTACGTGATGCTCAGGTCGTCTATTATCTGACGTGGCAACTCATTCGCAACTACTACACCGACCGTGAGGGCGGTCAGCAGTTCCAGCGTTTTGCACCCTTGAAAAAGATTGTGCAGCAATGGTATGATGAGCAAATCGAAGTCATTGGCGGTGACGATGAACCTGAAGAAATGAAACGGCTGGTCATCTTGTGGCAGCAGTCCAAGATTCTAAGTAGCATCTATGAAGGCATTCGTCAGGCCAACAGACAAGATGAACGCATCACGGCCATTCTGAATTATTACAATCCCGTAGGTTCCACCTCTCATGTGTTTGGTGCTACGACAAAGCCAGTATGGCCTACTGAGAAAAGCCATGTCAACTATGTGGTTGCTGATACTAATTCTTGGGAACAGATAGCAGCCAAGACGTTAGAGGAGATTCCTGAGGTGGTTTGCTACGTGAAGAATCATTTCCTTGGTTTCCAGATTCCCTATATGGTAGGAACAGAGGAACATCAGTATGTCCCAGACTTCATTGCTCGTGTCACGACAAAGCAAGGTGAACAAGTCAACCTCATCATTGAAATCTCAGGTTTCAGTGACGACCGCACAGGGCATAAGGATGCCAAACGTCATTATACCCTCGACTACTGGTTGCCAGCAGCCAACAATTTAGGTCAGTATGGTCACTGGGTATTTGTGGAAGTCTCTGATATAGACAATATTAAACGAATACTTATACATAAAATACAGGAACTATAAATATGAGCCAGAAAGAAGCACTACAACTGTTTGAGCAGCGGAAAGTTCGGGTCGTCTGGGACGACGAAAAAGAAACATGGTACTTTGCCGTCGTTGATGTAGTAGAGGTATTAACCGATAGTGTTAATCCAACCGACTATTTTAAAAAGATGCGAAAGCGCGACCCACAGTTAGCGGAGTTCGTGGGGACAAATTGTCCCCAGATACAGATGACAACTTCTGGAGGAAAGAAACGTAAGACTTTAGCCGGAGACATGAAGGCTATTTTCCGCATTATCCAGTCCATTCCCTCACCCAAGGCAGAGCCGTTTAAGCAGTGGATGGCGCAGGTGGCCAGCCAGCGAATAGACCAGATGCAAGATCCAGAGTTGAGCATTGATCAGGCCATCATCGACTACAAGCGCTTAGGCTACAGCGACGCTTGGATAAATCAGCGTATCAAGTCCATCGAAGTCCGCAAGGAACTGACGGATGAATGGAAACGTACTGGCGTGAAAGAGGGATTGGAGTATGCTTCTCTTACAGACATCATCACTCGCGAGTGGAGTGGCTTCACTACCAAGCAATACAAGCACTTCAAAGGTTTGAAAAAAGAGAATCTGCGCGACAATATGACTAACCTTGAAATAGCCTTCAATATTCTGGCTGAGGCTTCAGCAACGGAACTCTCTAAACAGCGTGACCCTCACGGCTTTCGTCAACAAGCACAAGTGGCAAAAGATGGTGGTAGCGTGGCAAAGGCTGCCCGCAACCAGTTGGAAAGCCAGTTAGGTCATAGTGTTATCTCACCCGCCAAAGCCAGTGACTATTTGTTGCCGGATAATGAAGAAGTAGAAGAATAAAGACAAAACTATGAGTAACAAGCCATACGACCCGAAACACCCCGTCGCTCACATTGAGCACGAACAGGAGAAACGCGCCTCTATTCCCACCATGGAACGGGAGGGAGAACTTCATACATAAGATACAAGAATTGCAGTATGAACGAAATACAGATCATCCAAGGCAAGATTTTTGAAGTCCGTGGACAGCGTGTGATGCTGGACCATGATTTGGCCATGCTTTATGGAGTAGAGACACGCGCCTTAAATCAAGCTGTCAAGCGCAATCAAAGACGCTTCGAGGGAGACGATTTCATGTTTCAATTGACCAAGGACGAGGTTGAAGCTGTTCGTTTGAAATCACAATTTGTGATTTCAAACAATACTGATAAACAAAAGTTATTGGAAGACACCTCTAACTTGAAATCACAGAATGTGACTTCAACTTGGGGCGGTACTCGCAAACTTCCTTATGCTTTCACTGAACTTGGTGTAGCCATGCTGAGCAGTGTTCTGAGGTCGGAGGTAGCCATAGACATCAATCGTAAAATCATGCGTGCGTTTGTGGCATTTAACCATTTGGCCGTACAGCCCATGCCTTTGAATGCAGACTTAACCCAGTTGCGCAAGGATTTTGAAGATTTGAAACTTGACATCGAGGACATTTTGCATGACCAAAATGACATCAATGAAAGCACCCGAATGCAACTGGACAATCTGTCAATGGCATTGGCAGAACTTCAGGCAAAAGAACATCGCCCCAAAGCACGTCGCAAAATAGGATTCATACAAGATGATGATTCTCATCACGATTTGTGATGACATTATAAAGACTTAAAACGCATCAGCAATATGAGCAACAAGCCATACGACCCAAAACACCCCGTCGCTCACATTGAGCACGAACAGGAGAAACGTGCCTCTATCCCTACCACGGAACGGCAGGGAGAAGAGAGTGCCATCGTTGACGGACAGCCGCAGCAGTCGGAATACGACATCTTCCGCCATGAGTTCCGTCGTGGCAACGATCCTGAACTATACTGGCTCAACAAATATCGGAATGACAACGAGGACACGCAGCATCCTTCGCTGAAGACCGACATTCGCAGCCTGTATGTCCATGAGGACGTGAACCCGGAACAGCTCATTAACCACTTATACAAGGTACGGGATGAAAAGGCTGCTGGCTATGAGAACCAGACGGAACTCTTCGAAGAAATGTTTCGTGAACAGGACGAGGAGGACGAACTGGAACGGGTAGCCAGTTATTATCGGCATAACGAAAACTGGAAGAACCGTCTGATATTGGGTGACTCGTTGCTCGTAATGAATTCGCTGCTGAACCGCGAAGGGATGAAGGGGCAGGTGCAGTGCGTCTATATTGACCCTCCCTACGGCATTAAGTATGGTGGCAACTGGCAGATGCGCATTAACAGCACTAACGTGAAAGAAAACGATGGCGGCATATCGGGAGAGCCGGAAACCATCAAGGCATATCGTGACACATGGGAGTTGGGCATCAACAGCTATCTGTCGTATCTCCGCGACCGCCTTGTGATGGCTCGTGAACTGCTGACGGAAAGCGGCTCCTGCTTCGTGCAGATTTCAGACGAAAACGTGCATCTTGTCCGTAATCTGATGGATGAGGTGTTTGGAAGTGAGAATTTTGTGAGCCAGATTATTTACCAGAAAACGACAGGAGCAGGTAGTCCTGGAGAGTTGCTTTCGTTGGCATCGGTGGCTGATTATATTATTTGGTATGCTAAAAAGAAAGAAAATCTAAAATATAGGAAACTGTTTATCCCTAAGGTTTATGGTAGTGAAGGTACTCAATATTATAATAGGATAGAATTGCCAAATGGAAGAAGAATGTCTATTTCTGATTATGAAAGAGAAATGGACAAACCCTTTGTGTATGAAAAGCGGGCTAATGGAACTCGTGTTTTTTGTTCCGATAATATTACCTCACAAGCAGGTAGTGAAAATGTAAGATTTCCTGTTGAGTTTGAAGGGAAAGTATATACAATAAAGAAAGGTAGTTGGAAAACAAGTGCATCGGGAATAGAACGCTTGAAACAACTAAAGAGAATAACTACGTCTGAAAATGCCCTGAGATATGTACGCTATTTTGATGATTTTCCATATATGCTAATCAATAATATGTGGAAAGATACAAGTACAGGCAGTTTCTTGGCAGATAAAGTATATGTAGTACAATCTGCAATTAAGGCAGTACAGCGTTGCATCTTAATGACCACAGATCCGGGTGACCTCGTACTTGACCCCACGTGTGGTAGCGGCACAACGGCATACGTGGCTGAGCAATGGGGACGCAGATGGATTACGATTGACACCAGCCGCATAGCGCAGAATATTGCTAAGCGGCGACTGACAACGGCGCTCTATCCTTATTATGAGACATACGACGACAACATCCGTCACGGCTTCAGATACAAGAAAGTGCCGCATATCACGCTGAAATCTTTGGCTAACGATCTGCCCGCAGAGGAAGAAATACTCTACGACCAGCCAGAGGTGGACAAGAAGCGTATTCGCGTCAGTGGCCCCTTCACCGTAGAGACACTGCAAAACTACAACGTTCAGTCGCCAGAGTCGTTGGCAGAACGCAAGGACGAGACAGAAGATAACCAGCAGTTTGTGGAACGTATCTTCAGCAACCTGCGGGCCAACGGCATCCGTAACGGACTGAAAGGACATGCTGCAATCTTCCACGGATTGCAGCAGGTACCCAATCCTTACTTGAATGCCCGTGGTTTCTATAAAGATGAGCAAGATAATGAGGTGCTGGCCTACCTGATGATAGGTCCCAAGTTTGGCACCGTGAGCAAGCAGGCTGTGACGATGGCCATTCGTGAGTTCCGCCAACGGGTTTCTTCCGAAGGTGCTTCCACCTTATATATATTAGGGTTTTCCTTTGAAGATGATATAGAGAATCAGGATGTCAAGGACTATAATCTGGGCACCTTCCATGTGGTGAAGGTTCGCATGAATGACGACTTGCTGCAAGACGGTCTGTTGAAAAAAGACAAGGCCGCCGGTTCGTTCATCATCATTGGCGAACCTGATGTTCGGTTGATACGTGATGATGCCAATACCTGTTACATAGAGATACAAGGCATGGATATGTACGACCCCATCCAGGACCGTGTGACAGAGCGCAATGTGGCTGACATCGCCTACTGGGAACTTGACGACCGTTATAGCGGTACCGAGTTTATTGTGCGCTCCATCCATTTCTGCGGTGGTGACAAGAAAGAGTTCACCAACTGGAAGAAGGGCTTACAGAGTGTAGCCCCCAAAGCAGCCAAGAAGAACGCTGAGCGTACTCTGCGCATGGAGTTCCCCGATGAAATATGGGATACCCTCTACGCTTTTCGTTCTGCCCCCATCAAATACGAGAAGGGCCGCAAGCTTGCCGTCCGTGTCATCTCACAATTCGGCGAGGAGAGTACAAAGGTGATAACGGTGGATTGATGGCATTACAGTTTCACCGAAAACACAGAATAACGAAATACAATTCATTCCAGCCCGTGCCACGAACTTCCTGGGAAAAGACTATTTCCGCGAGTTATTGGAGAGAGTCAGAAGTGTCCGTAGCTGTCATCCTGAAGCAGGATGCCCGTGAAGATGCGGCCGGAGTTGATGCCTAACCGTCGGGCGGAGAAGTAAAGGTTGGCATGCTGATAGGTGCAGGTGCCGTCTACGGTGATGTGGTTGGGGCATAGGCCCATCTGTTGCAATTGCAAGCGGTTGCAAGTCCACAGGTCAAGGTGCCACTTGGCATATTTCCTGCTGATGAGCGGCATGTCGAAGCCGGCAGCCGCAAACTGGTCGTAGACTTCGTCGCCCACCTCGAAACTCTCCAGCGAAATGCCTGGTCCAATGATGGCGCGCAACTGCGAAGGGTCTGACTGATATTCATGCTGCATGGCGCGGACGGTCTCACAAGCTATACGCTGCACGGTGCCCCGCCAGCCGGCATGTACGGCACTGGCGGCATGGTGCTCTGGGTCATATATAATAATAGGTATGCAGTCAGCCGTCGAGACGCCAATGCACAGTCCCGGCACATGGGTCATCAGCGCGTCTGTGGCCTCAATGGTGGCCGTGGGTGGTGCATCGATGCGGCAGATGGTGGTGCCGTGCGTCTGATGCGGCATGATGATATGCTGTTCGGGAATACCCAGCAGGGTGGCCAATGAGCGGCGGTTTGCCGTAATGTGGTCAGGGGCGTCGCCACAGTAAGCATTGATGTTAAACGAGGCATAGTTGCCTGTGCTCACGCCGCCATGCCTCGTTGTGCTGAAAGCAACCACACGTGGCGACACATCATAGTAGGTCAGCACAGGGTTACTCATCTTCTTCGTATTCGTAGTCCTCTAAATCCTCTATATCCTCCAAATCTTCATCGTCGATATACTCAATGTCCTCATCCTCGCCCTCGTCAATGAGTTCTTCAGCGAAGCGCGTCATATCCTTGTCGCGGTGTACCAGCGTGTCCTCGGCCATGACGGCAGCTAACTTGTTGCTCTCGGCATTCAGCTCGGCCCATAGCACATCTTTCAGTGTGTCAAGCCCCATGTTGGCTACTGCTGAGATGAAAACCACGGGCAGATCGTCAGGCAGCGTGTCGCGCAGCATGTCAATGAGCTCGTCGTCCAACAGGTCACACTTGGTGACTGCCAGCACGCGGTGTTTCGAGAGCATGTCGGGGTTGAAGCGGCGTAGTTCGTCAAGCAGTATCTCGTATTCCCGTTTGATGTCATCAGTGTCTCCCGGTACCATGAACAGCAGCAGCGAGTTGCGTTCTATGTGGCGCAGAAATCGCAGGCCAAGGCCCTTGCCTTCGGCAGCCCCCTCGATGATGCCTGGTATGTCGGCCATGACAAACGACTTTTGGTCGCGGTAGCCCACGATGCCTAACGAGGGTTCCATGGTGGTGAAGGGGTAGTTGGCTATCTTGGGACGGGCATTCGAGAGCGCCGACAGCAGCGTCGACTTGCCCGCATTGGGGAAACCTACCAGTCCCACGTCGGCTAACAGTTTCAACTCCAAGATGATGGTCAACTCTTGCATTGGCTCTCCAGGCTGCGCATAGCGTGGTGCCTGGTTGGTAGCCGAACGGAACTGGAAATTGCCCAGTCCGCCACGGCCGCCCTTGAGCAATACGATTTCTTGACCGTCGTAGGTGACGTCGCAGACATACTTGCCCGTCTCGGCATCGTAGACCACTGTGCCACATGGCACGTCGATGTATACGTCCTTGCCGTCGGTGCCGTGGCACTTGTCCTTGCCACCATTGCCACCATGCTCGGCAAAGATGTGCCGCTCGTACTTTAGGTGCAGCAGCGTCCAGTAGTTGTGGTTGCCACGCAAGATGATGCTGCCCCCCTTGCCGCCGTCGCCACCGTCAGGACCGCCGTTGGGGTTGTACTTCACATGGCGCAGGTGCATTGAGCCGCGTCCACCCTTGCCAGAGCGGCATAGTATCTTTACGTAGTCTACGAAGTTACTTTCCATCAGATATTATCTATAACTTTCTGAATGTCACTAAAGATGCGCTCCAGCGTGCCAGAGCCGTTGATGTGGTGGTGCAGTCCCTCCTGCTTGTACCACTCGATGAGTGGCTGGGTCTGCGAGTGGTACACCACGAGGCGCTTTTTGATGGTCTCCTCGTTGTCATCAGCGCGTCCGCTCTCCTGTCCCCGCTTGATGAGTCGCTGCATTAGTTCTTCCTCCGGCACGTCCAGCTCCAACATGGCAGCCACGCGGTCGCCGCGTTCGTCAAGCATGCGCTGCAGGGCCTCGGCCTGTGGTATGGTGCGGGGGAAACCGTCGAAGATGACACCCTTGTGGCCACGGCCAAACGAGTCGTAGACCGAGGCCAGAATGCTAATCATCAGGTCATCAGGAATCAGGTTGCCCTTGTCAATATAGCTCTGGGCCGTCTTGCCCAGTTCCGTACCTTTCTTGATTTCGTTACGCAGTACGTCACCGGTCGAGATATGTCCCAGACCGTAGTGCTCGATGAGCAGATCGCTCTGTGTCCCCTTGCCTGAACCCGGGGCACCGAAAATGACAATGTTCTTCATTTGAACTCTTTTTTCTTGTTTGTCTTGTTTGATTTGTGTTTCTTTGCCTTTAGTCCACAAGTCCGTTATCAAGTCGCCTTTGCGCGCCTTGATGTCACTGGGCATATGGGGCAGTTTGATTTGTCTCATGCTGTAGGTGGTTGTCTGTGTTCAATCCTCGACCAGTGTGTAGATTTCCTTCAGTCCACGACCCTGTTGGTCGTAGTCCAAGCCGTAGCCCACGATGAAGTCATTGGGGATAGAAAAGGCAGCATACTCAATGTCTAATGGCACCTCCAGTTTGTCGGGTTTGACGAACAATGTGCAGATGTGCACTGACCCCAAGTTGCGCGTACCCAGCGACTCTATCATCTGCTTCATGGTACGGCCCGTGTCTACGATGTCTTCTACGATGACCACGGTGCGGCCTGTCAGGTCTTCGTTGATGCCTAATACCTCATGCACCTTGCCCGTTGACGTGACACCTTGATAGGAAGCCAGTTTAACGAACGATATTTCACAGGGGATGGTCATTTCGCGCATCAGGTCGGCAGCGAAGATGAACGAGCCGTTCAGTACGCCCAGCAGCAGCGGGTTCTTACCTTCCAGGTCACGGCTGATGGTCTGGGCCAGCTCTCTGACACGCTTCTTAATCTCTGCTTCGGGGATAGAAGTCTTAAACGTTTTGTCCTTGATTTTAACGATACTCATAGTCAAAAACATGAAATTTGGTACAAAATTACTAATTTTTCTGCAAAGAATGGGCATTGATTAGCATATTTTTCGTATTTTTGCACACATAATGAAAATATTTACAAGTACCCAGATTCACGAACTGGACAGATATACCATCGAGAATGAGCCGATTCCGAGCCTTGACCTCATGGAACGGGCGGCTCGCACATTGACACAGGCCGTCACCGAAATGTGGCCGGTCTCGGTGCCTGTGGTGGTGTTTGCTGGGCCAGGCAACAATGGTGGCGACGCACTGGCCATGGCCCGTATGTTGGCCGAACGAGACTATCAGGTCAGTGTCTACCTGTTCAATATCAGCGGACACCTGTCGCCTGACTGTGCTGCCAACAAAAAGCGTGTGCAGGACACCAAGCGCATCCGCGACTTTGTGGAGGTGACACAGGAGTTTGACCCGCCCCGCTTAGAGGAGGGCATGCTGGTTATTGACGGTCTGTTTGGCTCTGGGCTCAACAAACCGCTGGCTGGGGGCTTTGCCTCGTTGGTCAAGTACATCAATGCCTCTGCTGCCCAAGTGGTCAGCATTGACGTTCCGTCAGGCCTCATGACCGAAGACAACACCTATAATGTTCGGGCCAATATCCTTCGGGCCACACTGACGCTGACCTTGCAGCAGCCCAAACTCTCTTTCCTGTTTTCGGAGAATCAGCAGTTTATTGGGCAGTTGCGGGTGCTCGATATCCGTCTTAGTCAGGAGGGTATGGACAAGATGGAGGCACCATACACCATGACGGAAGAAAACGACGTGCGCCGCATGCTGTTGGGACGCAGTCCGTTTGCGCATAAAGGGCAGATGGGACATGCCTTGCTTGTGGCAGGCAGCTATTGCATGGCAGGAGCTGCCGTATTGGCTGCCCAGGCATGCCTGCGTTCCGGGGTTGGCAAGGTAACGGTCAATTCTCCTAAGCGCAACATCCCCATCTTGCAGATGGCAGTGCCAGAGGCTATCGTGCAAAAAGGCACAGAGGAGACCATCTTTGCTGAGGCTGTTGACACCGAGGACTTTGACGCACTGGGCATCGGCCCCGGATTGGGACAGAGTGAGCAGACGGCCATTGCACTGATTGCCCAGTTGAGGCGGGCGCAGTGTCCTGTTGTGGCCGATGCTGATGCCCTTAATATTTTGGCTAACCATCGGGCTTGGATGCAGCAGTTGCCCAAGGGCATCATCCTGACACCGCACCCTAAGGAATTGGAGCGTATGGAGGGACATGCCGCTGACAGCTATGAACGGCTGACCAAGGCACGTAATTTGGCCGAGCGCTTGCAGGGCTACGTCATAGTGAAGGGTCGCTATACGGCCATTTGCCTGCCTGACGGTCACATTATGTTCAACCCCACGGGCAATGCTGGCATGGCCACAGCGGGCAGTGGTGATGTGCTGACAGGCATCATCACTGGATTGCTGGCGCGAGGCCACAAGCCACGGGAGGCTTGCATTGCGGGTGTCTATCTGCATGGACTGGCTGGCGACTTGGCAGCCCACGATCTGGGTGAGGAAAGTCTGGTGGCTGGCGACTTGGTTCGCTATCTGCCACGGGCCTTCAAACGGTTGAAAGAATAGCGGCCTGAGAATTAATTGTAGGTGAACAATAAATAAGGTAAGAAAGTAAAAGGTTACAAAACTATGGAGATAAGGAAAGTTGCGAAGACAAGGAAATCCGTTACGATGTGGAGAATAGTGAAGACAAAAGTGCTTTTTGGCCTTTTCGCCCTTTTGCCTTTGTCTGTATGGGCCCAGCCGGAGGCAATGCCCATGAAGCTCGGCCCCACGCCGGAGGGTGTCGTCTATTTCCTGCCGAAGACCTCGCTGCGCTTCCATCTCTTGGTTGAGAAGAAAACTTTTACACCGGGTAAATATGCCAAATATGCTGAGAAGTACATGCACCTGCCTGATGTGCAGATGGAGCCGCAGACCACTTACAACTTGGCAGGACTGACCATCAGTCAGGCGGGCATTCGCGACACGTCGAAATGCTATTCTGTCAAGCTAAAAGGGGGGAAGTGTGAAACGGCAGAAGTCAAGCTCAGCGACGATGGCATCCTGTTGGCTGTCAATGCAGAACCTTTGGCGGGGAAGCCGCGTCCGCGGTTTCAGCCTGCCCCGCAAGCTGCCGAGCCTGACATTCGCCGCTATATCCCCTCGGAAATACTCTCGGCAGGCAGTACGGCCAAGCAGGCAGAGTTGACCGCACAACTTATCTATGAGTTACAGGAGCGTCGCTTGCAGTTCATCACTGGCGAGGCAGACGATATGCCGCAGGACGAACAGCAGTTGCGCCTCATGATAGAGGAGACCGACCGGCAGCGTGACATGCTCATGACACTCTTTACGGGCAATGTGCGTCGTGACACCACCGAGTATGCAGTCTCCCTTTGTCCTGACGGCGAGGTGAATCGTCAGGTTGTGTTCCGCCTCTCGCAGCAGCGCGGCCTTGTGGATGCCGACGACCTTTCGGGCATCCCCTTTTACATGACGATAGAGGATTCCAACCGTACCAATATGCAGAAATATGCCCTGCCCGATAACAAAAAGGAAGGTGGCTTCTATGTGAATGTACCGGGCTACATTCGCCTGACCCTCTATCGGGAAGACAGCCTGCTCAGCATTTTCCACCTGCCCATGGCCCAGTTCGGTTTTGTGGAACTGCGTGGTGGCCAGCTGTTCAGGCGTTATCAGACCCACATGCGCCTCAACCCCGTCACAGGTGCTGTCGACTATTTGCACGCCGACACGGACGAGAAGTGATATCCGTTTTTTATCCGTTTGTCATATATGTCAGCACCAGCCGGATGTCATCGTAGGTGACGTCAGGCGGGCAGAGGTTTTTGATGGCGGTGGTGCCGTCGGCAGTGCCTATTTTGCGGATAACGGAGAGGACAGCCTGTTGGTGCTCCGGTGTGACGAGGTCGTCGAAGGTGACTTCACCTGTGGCAATATAGCGGGCCAGATGGTTGTTGATAGTGCCGATGGTAAGGCCGCGCTCGTGAGCAATCATGTCGGGCTTCATGCCTCGTCGGTAGAGGCTGAGGCTCACTTCCCAGGTTTTGGGCTTAGGCTCCTTGGTGGCTTTGGGGTGTTGCGTCCGCTTGCCCTGTCCCCTGTCGGCTCCAGATTTAGAGGGCCTTTCAGCGTCAATGGCATCGAGCATCGAGTGCTGTTTTTCTTTAAGGTAGATGCTGACGGTATATCCACGGTCGGCAATTTTGGTGAGCAGGTAGCGGTGTGAGAGCCATGTCTGGCGCTCGTCGGGCAGGGCGTTGCCCAGTCGCCGGGCGGCCTGCTTGTTATTGGTCTCCACCTTGGCAGTCAGTTCCAAAGGCTTGGCGAGGATTTTTCCCAAAGTGTCGGCAAAATATTCGGCACTGCGTTTGACTCGGTCGAGGAACTCTTCTTTGCGCAAGGCTTCATAGGGTAATGACTTGATTTTCTGTTGCCATTTTTCGCTGACGGCGATGACCTGCTGCTGGATGTCTATGAGTGTCTGGTCGTGGAGCTGCTTGAGCGAGGCGTGGCTGTGGTAGAAGAACTCGGCGAAGATGCGTACCATCGTCTCCTGCTGGTAGAGTAGGGGATGGAAATCGAAAAGTTGTAGGAGCAGGTGGCGTTCGTACTCCTGCTTCAGCATGGGCAGTTGCTCAATGCTGCGACGGGCTTCGGCTTCCTGTTGGGCAATGTAGCTGTCCACGCGTTCGTCGTTGATGATGGCGCGGGCGGTGAGCGGAGTGGCCAGCACGAGACCTTCCAGTGTGCGGCAGCGGCTCAGGGCCACATACACTTGGCCGGGTGCAAACGACTGGTTGGCATCGATGATGGCGCGGTCGAAAGTCAGTCCCTGACTCTTGTGGATGGTGATGGCCCATGCCAGTCGCAGGGGCAGCTGCCTGAAAGTGCCCTGCACCTCAGCCTCTATCTCTCGCGTCTGCTCGTTCAGTGTATAGCGGGTGTTCTCCCATTCCAATGGTTCCACTTCAATGGCTTCGTTGTCACCCTCGCAATAGACGGTGAGGCGGTTTTGCGATGCCTCTTTCACGCGACCAATGCGCCCGTTGTAATAGCGATGCTCACCAGAGGGGTCGTTCTTGACGAACATCACCTGTGCACCCTCTTTCAGCACCAGTGTCTCGGCCGTTGGGTAGGCGTAGTCGGGGAATGTGCCCTTCACCTCGGCATGATATTGAAATGAGCGGGTAGGCAGCTTCTGCAGCTCCGATTCATTGTAGAAATTGGCCAGTTGGTTGTGGGTGGTCAGGCGGATATAGCCACCCCCATTCCCTTCCGAAGGGAGGAGGGTTTGGTTAGGCAATGCCCTGCTGTTCAACAGGTCCAGCGCCTGCTGTGTAGGATGCCCGTCGCGTATCTGGTTCAGTATCTCGATGAACGATGTGTCCTGCTGTCGGTAGACGTGCTCCAGCTGGATGGTGACATAGTCAATCTGCTGCAGCGCCTTAGAGCCAAAGAAATAGGGCGTGTCGTAGTAGGGCTTCAGCACCTGTTCGTCCTCAGGAGTGACAACGGGCGTCAACTGTGCCAAGTCGCCAATCATCAGCAGCTGCACACCGCCGAAGGGCAGGTAGTGATTGCGGAAGCGCCGCAGCACACTGTCGATGGCATCGAGCAAGTCGGCACGCACCATCGAGATTTCGTCGATAATGAGCAGGTCGATGGAGGCAATAATCTTGCGCTTCTCGCGTCCGAAGTCGAACTTACTTTCCACCTTCGCACCGGGCACATAGGGTGAAAAGGGCAACTGGAAAAATGAGTGGATGGTGACCCCACCCGCATTGATGGCCGCCACGCCTGTCGGTGCCACTACGATGGGCCGTTTGCGCGATTTCTCGACAATGGTTTTCAGAAAAGTTGTCTTGCCCGTTCCTGCCTTGCCAGTCAGAAAGATGCTTCGGCCTGTGTTTTCCACGAAGTCCCACGCCATGCGCAGTTCGTTGTTTTGCTCCATATCGGTTCTGTTCATTGATTTCGTCTTGCAAAATTAACGATTTTTCCATGAATATGTATCAGAATCCTTATATTTTTTTCTTTGTTTCCAGCACGGACAGGGTATTTTTAGCACGAAAGTGGTCTCACCTGTCTCACCTGACACTTATTTCGCTGTCAGTCAATCGGTTTCTTCTAAAGCATACCCTCACCAATGGTCTCACCAAGTGTCGCCCGTGAAGAATCTTCGACACAAATTTCTGACAACTTATGCATGGATATGCAGCCTTGAATAGATATTCATACTGTTGCAGCAGCAATGTAAATCGCGGAAATAACTTCGCATGTTATGGAAATACTATGCGAAGTTATTTCCGTAACATGCAAAGTTATCTCATTGCATGGATATTCATTCACTCCGCGAAAATGTGTCGAAGATTCTTCACGGGCGACACTTGGTGAGACCACTGGTGAGGGTGTTTGGAATGCTGAACAGTCTGAAATCCAGTGAAATAAGTGCCGGGTGAGACAGGTGAGACACTTTTGCTTTTTACTCCTGCTCTTTAAATAAAGACCATGGTCTTAAATTTTTGGCAATAATCGTCGGAAATTGGAAAAAAATGTGTAATTTTGCACCGTGTTTCGCAAGATATGCGAAAGTTTGATGCTCGATCTCTCTGCTGAATTAGGACCTCGAATGAGAAGAAGAGCAAACCTTATACATATTGGAGCTGTGCCATTGGGTGCAGTTTTCACCATAATGTATAAGAGGCAGTCCTAAGCCCAGCAGAGAGTATGGCGAGGCTGCGCTCATTTTCCATCCATTAGGAATGCTGCTGGCAGTGATAGCCGAATCGAGACAAGTAACACCATAAGCATCGAATAAGATATGGAGACAAGTGAAAATAACTGGACTGTGGGTGAAGTTGTCACGCTCCCACGCGAGGAGAAGTCATTGAAGAAAATTGGCACGACCTTGTACGAGCGTTGCATAGATGCACGCTACATCTGCATTCGCGAAGCGGCCGAAGGAAAGCGGGGCATTTTGATGAAAGTGCTGGGAAAGATTTACGTCGATCAGATTAAAATGGTGGGGGGTGAACCCTTTTGCAAGGATGACCGCGAAGACACCTTTGTCGGTGTCCGTTATTTCAGCTATTCGTTTCCGACTGCGGCAGAAGTAATGGAGGCCCTCGGCATTATACGAGGCAACCAAAGCTTGCTGCAGAAATTCGATGACGCAGCGATGCACGTCAATCCTGACTCTACATTCTGGGTGCGCGACACCACGCGCAGCATGCTCTTTATGAAAAAGGCGCAATACATCGGTGGGCGGAATGGTCAACTCTATTCAGCCAGAAGCGACGGCAATCACTACCGTGTTACATTCGTGTATTTCTACAAAAATGCCTTGAGTTGGTGAACGTACCCCAGCTTCAGAGTGTAATTGGCCTTATTTCCGCATGGTACGGGCCTGTTTGGTAGTGGCTTTCCGTTTGGGTGATGGTGCCGGCAGCGGGTCCTCGAAGTGGTGGTGCCCACCCAGGATGCTTTCGGCATGGCCGCTATAGGGCAGATAGACATCGGCAAAGCCCTCCTCGGGCAAGTCTATGTCGAGGTGAAGCACCCGCTTCTCAATTTTCCACGACACTTTTACTTCACCAAAGGCACTCATGGTAGAGCCGCGGCACCAGCTGATGTCACCGACGGGGTGGGGTGCTATCTCCATGAGGTCGCCCTGACGTTGGATGCCCAGCAGGTCGGGGATGAGCAGGTTCTCGATGTGTGCCATCATGAAGTGGTTCATGGAGGCCCCGTTGTCTGGATTCCATTGTTCGGTGAGGGTGGTATGTCCTTTCTTGATTTGGTAGCCGTAGCCAGGCACGTCATCGTGGTTGAGCATCTTGTAGAGCAACTCACGCTGGCCGTTGCGTGCAAGGACGTAGAACAGGTATCGGTTGCCGACGTCGCCCGTGGTGAGGCGGTTGCCATGACGACGGATGTCGCGGACGAGGTTGTCGAGGACGGCTTTGCGGTCAGCCTCAGGCACAAGTTGCAGGTATAGAGGCAGTGCCAGCGAGCACTGGGACCCCGTGCCGTAGGTCTTGCGCTTCGAGTCGTAGAACTCGTGGTTGAAGGCCTGCCGTATGCTGTCGGCCCGTGCATTGAACAGGTCGGCATCGTCGCGGTGCCCGAGGTGCTTGGCCAGCAGATAGAGGTAGCACGTCCACTGGTAGTAATGGGCGGTGGCAACGAGCGGCGTAGGCGTGTTTTGTGAGAAACCAGCGCGGCCCGTCCCGTAGTCGTACCAGTCGCCGAGTCCCATGCGCAGAATGTAGCATGAGTCTTGCGTGCCGAGGTAGTCAAGGTATCGCTTCATGGGCTCATAATAGCGGCGGGCAAGGTCGAGTGAGCCATAGTGCAGCCAGTAGAGGGTGGGCAGTGCGATGATGGCACCTCCCCATTCGGGTGACTCTTGGAAGGGGCGTGCCCAGGAGCCTGTGAACTGGGTGTACTCTGGGGCTATCTCTGGCATGGAGCCGTCAGCGTGCTGCGCATCACAGATTTGCACCATGGTCTGCTCTATCATGGTGCGGGCATCGTAGTTGTAGACGATGGCTTCGCCGTTGAGCCAGTCTTGTTCGAGCCAGCCCAGCTTCTCGCGTGCGGGGCAGTCGGTCCATACGCTCTGCCAGTTGCTGCGTATGGCGCGGTCGATGAGCTGGTGGGTGGCATTGATGCGCGGGTTGGAACACTCGAACGACCCTGTGCGCGGAGTGGAGTTGTAGACGAAGCACGACTCCACTTTCTTCAACACGTCGATGTCGCCCTCCACCTGCAAGTAGCGGAAGCTGTAGTAGGAGAAGCGGGGGTGCCAAGTCTCATTGCCTGTTGCCGTGTCGCCACGGAGTGTGTAGGTGTAATAGTGCGGGCGTCCCGTCTGTTTCTGGTTGACGAGACTGTCCTGTGTGAGCGTCTCGCCTGGGGTGAGTTTTAATCGTTGGCCACGCTGTCCGCTGACGGTAATTTCAGGGTAGCCACTGAGGTTCTGACCCATGTCGAGGACAAGCAGCGAGTCGCCTTGCCGCTTGAGCGTCTGCTTGACAGGGTAGCGCTCCATGATGCGCACGGAACGGGCTATTTGTGGCATTAGCCGTCCCTTGGGACCTTCCTGTATCACCACAGGATGCCAGTCTTCGCCTTGGCGGGCATCATAGTCCTCGCCGCCATAGATGCTGTTGAACGTAATGGGGCTCTCCGTCCACTGCCACTCCTCGTCGCTAAGCAAACGCTCGCGAGTGTCGTCGGTGTAGGTGACGTAGAGCATAAACAGCAGGGTTGGCGGGCCGAACGACACGCGCAGTTTGTGGTAGCGGCCGCCCTGCTCGTTATAGAATCCGTTTCCCAACAGCACGCGAAACTCATTGACACCCTGTTGCAGCTGATTGGTGACGTCATAGACATTGAAGAAAACCGTCTTGTCGTAGTCGCTCCAATGGGGGGCAAACTCTGCTGCACCCACCTTCTGGCCGTTCATGGTGAGCTCATAGAAGCCGAGACCGCAAATGCGCAACTCGGCCCTGCTGACGGATTTGAATGGCTTGAATGAGCGTCGTAACACGATGCTCTTTCTGGATAGTGGGTCGGCCTTTGCCCACTGCTCGCGTGTCTCTTTCAGCACAGAGCCTGTGTAGTTGCGCCCCTCGGGTATGTGTGCATCAGCCTTGGTGATGGCACCAATCCATTGCGCACCACCGAAGTAGTCGGTTTGTGCTTCGCTCAATAAAAAACAGCAAGAAAAGAGCAAAAGGCTTAGCAGTCGTTGTTTCATAGGGCGTTGGGAATAAGGATTCCACCAATATCAGTACGCTGACCCTTCAACTGGCCGTCTACGTAGACACGCAGTCCCTTGCCGACGTGGTAGCGGCTGCCGTCGCGGTCGTAGACGATAGTGAGGGTGTGGCCATGGTACGGCACGTTGTCTAAGCAGAAGTACGACCACTTGTCGGCGGGCAGCAGAGGGTTGACCTCAATCGTCTGGTTGGCATGGGGGCGGAGGCCGCAAAGCCCAGTAATGACGAGGTCGTTCCATGTCGAGTGGTTGTAGTAGCGCGAGCGCTCTTGGTCGCCCTTCAGCCAATAGCCCGTCGTCTCGTCAAGGTACTCGCCGATGTAGGGCTTGCCGCGCATGTGCTGGCTCTGCATGTATTTCTCCATCTCGGCGTAGAAAAGACTGTCAAGACGGAGAGTTCCGGCAGCTGAACTGCCGGGCACTGGACTGCTGGGCACCGGGCGGGCGGTGTAGTCGTTGGCGAAGTTGGCGAGAGCGGTGAGGGTTTGCGAAGTGGCAAAGGGCCACACGGCACCATCCCACTCACACTTGCCCGTGCCGTGCGTGCGGAACTGCGGATGGCGACGCTCGGCAGTGGTCAGACCATAAGGAGCTGAGAAACCTTGTGGGTCGGCAGCCTGTAGCCAGGCAGCAGCATACCGGGTCGAGTCTTTGGCCATGTGGGTGTACCACGGCATGAAGCCAATGGCTTCGCGGACGTTGGAGGAGGAGTCGATGCGATGGGTTTCGAAGAACGCATGTTCCTCGTTCCACAGCTTCTGGTGGACGCGCTCGCGAAGGGCGGCAGCCTTGTTGGAGTAGGTCTTGGCCTTGGCATCGTCGCCAGCCAAGTGGGCAATGTTAGCGATAGCCTGTGCGTTGCCGTACATATAGGCATTGATGCTGGGGCGCAGATACTTCTTGCGGCGACCGCCAGAGATGGTCTCCTCCATGGCATCCTGCACGTCAGCCTGCCAGTAGAGTCCGCCCTCACGGGTGTGAGTCGTCTCCCACTGGTTGTACTCCCACTCCAAGGAGGGTAGCATGCTGACTATCCAGTCCTTGCGGCCATCCACGAGATAGCGCCCCCACAGCGAGTGGGCCATCCAGGATGAGTAGTTGGCTATTTTTGCCATTGGCTGTCCATCGTTGCCCTTATACCACGTGTTCATGATCTGGTCAAGGTACATGGGGTTGCGCAACCAGCGGCTTTCGTGGATGTGGTGACCGACACCAGAGGCAATGAGGTTATACTGGTCGGCATATGAGCGGGGAACGAGAAACTCCGTCATGGCATAGCCGACTGGGGTTTGCCGGATGTGCTTGCGCAGGGTCCACCAGCGGAAGTACCACATTTCCTCGAAGTCGCGGTTGGAGCACTCAAAGAGGGGAACGTTCTGTGTCATCCACTGCCAGGCATCCTTGTTGGGAATGGCTTGTTGGATGCCTTCGGGTTCCATGGTGTTGAAGTAGTCGACGTAGTGGCGATAGTCATCGTAGCGGAGTAGGGCTGGGGTTCCAACAGCAGCGCCATCGGTCAAAGAACTGATGGCAGGAGCCGTCTTGACGTTGGCAATGGAGAAGACGGCCAAGGGGGCATCCTCGCCGGCGTTGTCCAGCGTACCGTACCAGTCGGCCTCGGTGTCGATGTCGGGGAAGGTGCGGCGGTTTCCTGTTCGGAACATGACCCGCTCAATGCTCTCAACGGGGGGGAAGAACATGCGCTGCCCAGCTTTCTTGTCGTCGATGTAGACCTCAACCATGCGGCGGGCCACGGAGAGGACAGCCTTGACATGATAGATATGGTTGGGCTCGTATTTGCCCAGACCACCGTAGCGGGCACCGCCCTTACAGCGCATGATGCCCTCGTCTGTCAGCTCGATGCGTGAGCAGGCTGTGCCATGCTCGTCGAGGAACTCGATTTGTAGCAGGCCGGTGTTGTTCTGTCGGGCACGAAGGTCGAACTCAACCGTCAGTTCTTGAGTGGCAGGTATTTTGCGTTCCACACGGGCATAGTCGAAGGGGTTGGAGTCACTGAGCGTCAGCCAGCCGTCGCTCAGTGTGACCTCAGCCCGTTTGGGCGAATAGAGGTTCCAGTTGGCAAGGTCGGAAATCTTGCCAACAGTGAACTCGGTGCCGTCAGCATGGTTTTGGGCTTCGGTGCGAACGGGAACGGGAATGTGGGCCACCCACATATCCTCTTTGTTCATGGAGTAGGTCACCCAGAGGTCGCTGTCCTTCGGGATGCCGTTGCCCTCCTGAATACCGCGGACGTATTGTGGACCGTACGACTTGTAGTTGCCGCCGTAGCGCATGGGTGGCACCTCACCTTGAACGAGGTTCAGCGTGGTGTAATTGAGACCGTCGGCAGAGAGGGAGATGCCCAATGGCCAACGATATTCGGAGGGGTTGTAGATGGTGGCATAAGTTCCATCGGTCAGTCGCTGTCCCCATATCTTGGCATTGCTATTCACAAAACCTTTGGCACGTTCCACAGGCTGGGCCCACGTAAGCCCGCCATCATCGCTGATGCTGGTCAGGGCATGTTTCCACAGCGAGGCAATACGGCCGTCGGGCAGTGTGTAGTCGCAGTAGGCTTTATACTCCTTATGGAGGGGAATGAGAGGGTCATTGCGGTCAGCTTCCTCCACCCATTGCATGCGGTAGCGTGGGTTGCCCAGAATCTCCTCTGCGGCTTTTTTTGTGGCTTTGTCAGCCTTTGTGTAGAGCGGGAAGATAGGCTTATAGCTACCATCCTTGACATGGCTCCCATAATTCCCATTCAGATAAATGAAATAGACAGGCCCGAAGGAACCGTCCTTCTTTACCTCGCGGATAACACGGCCAATACCGTTGCCGTCGTTGGGGTCGTCCTTGCGGTCGAAAGCCACGCCGTAGTTACCGAGGGCATAGAGCTGTCCGCTTTTCGAGACATACCAGCCAACACGTTGATGCATGATGGCGATGAGGTTGTGTGCCTTTTCGGGACGATCTGGCTTCTGGAATCCTTCTGGAACTTGTACCTCAGGGAACAATATTTCTGGTTCCGTCCAAGTGTACCCGTCTTGCGATGTCTGTAGCATGGTGCGCGAGGGAGGAATGTGCTCGTCAGAGGGGTCGCAGAGGTAATGTACGTAGAAACGGTCGTTCCAATAGGCCATCATGGGTTGGTGGTTGTAGGTCCAACCGTCGTTGCCTGCACGGGTGGGGTGCTCACGATTGGCTTGCATAATCTGGATGTTGTGCACACCGACCACAGGGGACAGACCACCATCGTGGCGCTCAGGATTGCTGAGCGTGCTGCCGGAATAGTGGATGCGGTCGTTGGCATGCAACAGGTTGAAGACAATGCTTTCAGGGGCTTTGAAGATGGTGCCGTGCTTGTGCAGGACCGGGATGCTGACCTGTTTCGATACGTCTTCAAATTTCACGAAGTCCTTGGTATAGTGTGCACCGAAATCCTTCAGCCGATATCGGTCGTAGAAAATCAGCCAGCCACCGTCAACCTTGGCCGTAGTGGGACCTTCCATCATCTTGCCGGTAAATGGCTCCGAGGCCTTTGACCAAGGACCGTAGGGCGATTTGGCATAGGCTACTTTGATGTCGCGTTCAGGGCGGGTGTTGTCTTTCAGCACCATGACATAGTCGCGCTTGCTGCGTTTCACTAATGTGGCATCGATGCAGCTGAATCCGGGGTCAATCATTAGTTTCGTAGGAGCGAAACGCTTGAAGTCTTTGGTGGTGGTGTAGTAGAGTCGGTGGTTGTTCTTGTGGTCCTCCTGTCCGTCGGGAAACTTGCCGGGGATGCACGAGGCCCAGATAATAATGGCCTGCTGGCGCTCGTCGTCCCAGAACAGCTCCGGTGCCCAGACATTCACCGTGGTGGTATCTGGCATGACTTCGATGAACCGTTCCTCGCTCCAGTGCATCAGGTCTTTCGATGAGGCATAGCCGAACCCGCGGTCGCCACGCCAACTGGATGTCCACACCAAGTGGAACGTGCCGTCTGGCGTGCGGATGATGGAGGGGTCGCGCATGACCCGCTGTTTTCCCACTTCGGGTTTTAGCCATATACCAGGAATGCTATCCCAGTGATAGCCGTCACGACTATAGATAAACCGCAAGCCGTCCGTGGCCGGTTCGTGGAATGAAGTAGATATGAAGACTTCATTTTGTGCAGAGGCAACCAATGCGCACAGCCCCATGCAGAGTGCCAAGAAATAACGTTTCATCTTGAAAAACTTATTATCATGTATGTTACAAGTGCTCCCTACTTTGACTTCAGCAGGAATGTCAGCAGGAAACCAACTACGAAAATGGTGCAGGTGCCAAGGACGATAGCCAGATAGGAGTGCAGGTGAATGCCGGGCAACTGCCACATGTCGGCCAGTGAAATCCATGCGATGACGGCAACACCGCAGATGCACCCTGCGAGAGCGGCCCATCGGTTAATGTTACGTGGCATGCAGCCAAGGAGGAACAAGCCCAACATGCCGCCAGAGAAGATGCTGGAGAGCGTCCACCATGCATCAATGATGCTTTCGACGCTGAGCATGGCGATGGCCACGATGATGCCGAGTATGCCTACGATGACGCTGGAGATGCGGAGCACAGCGAGGTGGTGACGGTCAGTGGCACCATGGAAAAAGGGTTTGAAGTAGTCGGTCAGCACAATGGTTGCAGCCGAAGTGACACTGGTCGATACGGTACTCATGCCGGCAGCGAAGATGCTCGCAATAAGCAAACCACGCAACCCCACGGGCAGGCCATTCACGATGAAGTATGGGAATACATAGTCGGGCTTCTGCGCAATGTCGGTAGGCAGTGGAGCTACACCGGCCGTATAGTACGAATAGAGGGCGGAACCGATGAGGAAGAACAAGGCAGAAACCGGTATAAACAGGTAGCCGCCAAAGAGGGCAGAGAAGCGTGCGTCCTTATCGGTCTTTGCTGCATGGTAGCGCTGCACATAATTCTGGTCAATGCCGTAGTTCTGGAGATTGATGAAAATGCCGTAGATGAGGCACACCCAGAATGTTGATGTGGTGAGGTCGCTGGTGAAAGCTCCTAACGAAAATTTGTTGCCCTCAGGAGAATTGATGGCCAGTTCGAAAGTCTGCATAGGCCCTTCTGGCATGGAGAACATCAGAATGCCGAGGCAGAGCACAGCACCGCCGATGAGGATGATGCCCTGAATGGCATCGGCCCAGATGACGGCTTTCAGACCGCCTAACATCGAGTAAATGATGATGCCAATGGAAGTCAAGATGATGACCACATGCAAGTTCCATCCCATGAGGATGTACATTGGTACGGCCAACAGATACAGGATGCTGCCCATGCGGGCAATCTGTGTCAGCAGGTAACAGGCTGAGGCATACAGCCGTGCCCATGCACCGAATTTCTCCTCTAAGAAAGTGTAGGCAGACACCGATCCGCTGTGTCGATAAAACGGAACGAAATACTTGGCGGCGAAGTAGCTGGCAATGGGTATTGACAACGAGAATACAAAGGCGTTCCAGTTGCTGGCAAATGCCTTTCCGGGATAACCGATATAGGAAATGCTGCTGACGTAGGTGGCGAAAATCGACATGCCCACCACCCAGCCAGGGATGGAGTGGCCTGCTGACGTAAATTCATCGGCCGAGCTGCCTTTTTTGAAGAATGAGCACCCGAACACGACGACTCCCAGCGTGAAAACCAGGAAGATGACGAAGTCTATCAGATGCATATCAAATCTTCAGTTTGCCATTCTCGATAGGCAGTGCGCTGAGAGCCTCTTGTATCTTAGCCCTTTCGGGAGCTTCGAATTTGTAGAACGGAGAGGCAACGAAGTCATCCTTGATGATGCCAAGCAGCGACAGCGCGCACTTCAGTCCCTTCAGATAGCTGGAGCCGTGCTTGCCAACGGTGTAGATGCTGGTTGAAATCTGCATGATGAGCTGCTGCAATTTCAGCACTCGCTCCAAGTCGCGAGCCTTGGCGGCATCGTACATGCCGACATACAGCTCTGGGAACATGTTGGCACCACCGTTGATGCCGCCATCGCCACCCAACAATACGCATTCGCCTGTAATCTCCTCAGGACCGACGAGCATGGCGAAGTCAGGACGGTGCTGCATTTTGTACATCACGCTCTGGAAGTAGACTGCGTTGGCACTGGAGTCTTTAAAGCCTACCACCTGCTCATTTTTGGCGATGCGGGCCACTGTGTCGGGGGCAAAGCTCACCTTGACATGACTGGGCATATTATACAAGAATACAGGCAAAGGTAATTGTGGTACCAGTTCCTCGTAGAATTGCGCTAACTCAGGCTGTCCCGTGGCAAAGTAATAGGGTGGGGCACTCACCACACCGTCTGCGCCACAGTCGGCCGCTACTCGTGCCAGCTTAATGCTCTCTACGATGCTGGTGTCTGTTACGCAAGCTAACAATGGCAGGCGTCCGCGGTTGATGCGGCATGACTCGCGAATCATCTGTTTGCGCACGTCGTATGAGAGACTTTGCTCCTCGCCCGTAGTGCCTAACACAAATAATCCGTGTACGCCACCTTCAATGAGGTGTTCTATCAATCGTTCCAGACTTTCAATGTCTAGTGTCTCGTTGTTTACCAAGGGAGTTACAAGTGGCGGAATAATGCCGCTTAGCGGTTTTTTGAAGTTTGTTTCCATGTTTGTTGATTAGTTTTTTATTTTTAGGACGAACAGGTGGTGCATTTGTCATCATCTGTGCGTCATGGGGGCAAAGGCGGCTAAAATGATGACAAAACACACAGCTGTCAGTCCTTTATTATAAATAATAACAACATGGAGATGAAAAGATTTGCTGCCATCACGTTTGTATTGTGTTTGACCGTTGCGGTCATGGCAGAACGGGTGAATATTGTGACTAACAAGCAGGCCTCGCCACGTGAACGCTATGCCGCTGAGTATTTGCAGAAGAAACTCATAGCGTTGGGCTATGAGGTGGCACCAAAGAAAGGGGTGCGCATCACGCTGCAGAACTCTGGTGACGGACCTGCTGAGGGTTATGCCATTAGTCAGGATAAGAAGGGCATCGTAGTGACTGGTAATGATGGCTCAGGTGTTATCTATGGCTGTGTGGAACTGGCCGAACGCATTAAAATGGCTGGCTTGTTGGATGTCAAGTCAACATCAGAGCAGCCACAGATGGTCATGCGTGGTACTTGCATCGGTTTGCAGAAGACGGTATATCTGCCGGGCCATGGAGTCTACGAATATCCTTACACGCCAGAGAACTTCCCGTGGTTCTATGATAAAGCAGAGTGGGTGAAATATTTGGATATGATGGTAGAGAACAAGATGAACTCATTGTATCTTTGGAACGGCCACCCGTTTGCGTCGCTGGTGAAATTGAAAGATTATCCATTTGCCTTGGAGGTGGACGAAGAAACCTTCAAAAAGAATGAGGAAGTCTTTTCATTCCTCACTCATGAGGCAGACCGCCGCGGCATTGCCGTCATCCAGATGTTCTACAACATCATTCTCTCCAAACCTTTTGCTGACCACTATGGCTTAAAGACGCAAGACCGCCACCGTCCCATTACTCCGCTCATCGCCGACTACACACGCAAGAGCATAGCTGCTTTCATCGAGAAATACCCTAACGTCGGATTGTTGGTGTGTCTTGGTGAGGCTATCAGCGGCATTGACGATGACATCAAATGGATGAAAGAGACCATCATTCCCGGCATTAAGGATGGCTTGCAGGCTTCGGGTCGCACGGACATTCCCCCCATCGTGCTCCGCTCGCACGACACCGACGGACCACGGGTGCTGAAAGAGGCGCTGCCGCTCTATCCGAATATCTACACCATGTCGAAGTACACGGGCGAGTCGCTGACCACCTACGAACCGGGTGGCCCGTGGGGTGAAACGCACCGCCAGCTGGCAGCCGCTGCGCCCGTGCACATTGACAATGTGCACATCCTTGCCAACTTGGAGCCGTGGCGTTGGTCGTCACCTGCCTTTACCCAGAAGACGGTACAGGCCATGCACCGCGTCCATCACTCGAAGGGGCTGCACCTCTATCCGCAGGCCTCTTATTGGGATTGGCCTTATACGGCTGATAAATTGCCCGATGGCGAGCGTCTGAAACAGTTAGATCGCGACTGGATGTGGTACCGTGCCTGGGGCCGCTATGCCTGGAACGATGAGCGCGGTGACGACCATGCGTACTGGCAGCGTGAGCTGGCCGACTATTACGGCATTGACACCATCGCTGCCGGACGACTGCTGAAGGCTTACGATGAGGCGGGCGAGATAGCCCCCAAGCTGCTGCGCCGCTTCGGCATCACTGAGGGCAACCGCCAGACACTGCTGCTCGGCATGACGATGGGTGAACTGGTAAATCCGTATAAGTATACCATCTATCCCGGCTTTTATGAGAGTTGCGGCCCAGAGGGCGAGAAGCTCATCGAATACGTGGAGAAGGAATACAAAGGGCTGCCTCATAAGGGAGAACTGCCCATTGACATCGTCAATGAGTGTGTGGCCCACGGCATGAAGGCCTGCGACATGCTCTACAATCCGGACATCAAGCCCACCCGTCATGCCGACGAGTTCCGCCGGGTGGTCAGCGACTTTGCCTGCTACGCCCTGTTTGCCACAGCTTTCAAATACAAGGTACTGGCTGCCCAACAGGTGCTGAACTACAAGTGGACAGAAGATATCGACTGTCTGGAACGTGCTGTTCCTCTATTGGAGCAGAGCATGGAGACGTGGCGCATTCTGGCTGACCGCACTGACACCACCTACCTCTATGCCAACTCTATGCAGACGGCGCAGCGCCGTATTCCCGTGGGAGGTGACAACGGCAAGATGAAGACGTGGTCGGAACTCTCCGTGGTCTACCAAGAGGAGCTGGACGCGCTGAAGGCGAATATTGAGAAACTGAAACACCCTGTGGTTCAGACTGGCGTGAAGATTCTGCCTGCCACGCCCGCCAAGGATGTCACTGTTCTCTCACCACTCACCACTCACCTCTTATCGCTTGAAAAGGGCGCCATCCTTTTCGAGAATCGCCCTGACACCCCCGTTGATTCCGTAGCTCCTGAACTCGTCGGTCTGCAGGCCCTCGTGCTGAATCGCGACACCACCCGCATCGTAGGCACCAGCATTACATACGAGAGCGATAAACCCGTCAAGTTGCTCGTTGGCCTGTTCAAGGACGATGACAAGAAATTCGCCAAGGCTCCTAAACTGGAAATCGATGCCACGGGCAACGAGTATGGACAGGCGGAGCCTTTGCTGACCAATGCCATCAGCATCGTGCAGATGCCCAAGGTCAATATTCACCAGTACTCTTTACCCGCAGGCCACAACACGATTCGGCTGCCCAAGGGCATCCTCATGTTGGCGGGCTTCACCCACAGCGACATCCGTCAGCGTGACTGTGGCTTGAACGGTCCTTCTGGCGAGGTAGACTGGCTTTTCCAGAAATAATAAGGGTAAAAAAGTAAATCATCAAAAGCAATGAAAACAACAGCCATCAACCATCATAGTGTCAAGGTAGCAAGTGTTTTACTTTTTTACCTTCTTACTTTCTTTCCATTATTGGCTGATGACATCAGCCAGGAGGTCATGGAGCACATCTATCAGGAGGTGCGCACACCATATAAGTACGGCATGGTGGTGGCCCCGACAGACAACTATCACAAAATAGACTGCCCTACGGTGTTTCGCGTGGGCAATAAATGGCTGATGACCTACGTCGTCTACAACGGTAAGGACGGACTGGACGGGCGCGGCTACGAGACATGGCTGGCCACGAGCGACGACCTGCTGCACTGGCAGACGCAGGGGCGGCTGCTCAGCTACAAGGATGACGGCTGGGACATGAACCAGCGCGGCGGCTTTCCGGCCCTCATTGATTGGACATGGGGCGGGAGCTATAATATAAATAGGTATAAGGACCACTACTGGATGACCTATATTGGCGGTCACGGCACTGGCTACGAGGCCGTGCGCGAGCCGCTGAACATCGGCTTGGCATGGACCGATAGTGACATCACCAAGCCCCACGAGTGGCAGTCGGCCGAGAAGCCCCTGCTCAGTATCGACGACAAGGATGTGCAGTGGTGGGAGCAGTTGGTGCAATACAAGAGCACGGTCTATGAAAACAAAAACAAGAATGGGCTGCCAAAGGAACTTGCGAAGTACCGCTTCCTGATGTTCTACAATGCCGGTGGCATCAATCCCGACAACAAGCTGAAGGCTGAACGTATCGGCATCGCGCTGTCGAACGACCTGAAGAAATGGAAACGCTACGACGGAAACCCCGTCTACTTCCATGAAGCCCCCGGCATCATCACCGGCGATGCGCAAATCGTGAGGATGGGCGATTTGTTTGTCATGTTCTACTTCTCTGCCTACAATCCTGCCCGTAAGTACAACGCTTACAACACGTTCAGTGTCAGCCGCGACCTCATACACTGGCAGGACTGGACGGGTGCAGACCTCATCGTCCCTTCGAAGCCTTACGATGAGATGTTCGCCCATAAGAGCTATGTCGTCAAGCACGGTGGCGTGGTCTACCACTTCTATTGCGCCGTCAACAACAGCCAGCAGCGTGGCATTGCTGTTGCAACCAGCGTGCCCATGGGACGCTCAGAGGTGCGGTTCCCCGCTCCTGAGCCCACTGGTCGACGCACCATCACCCCACTCAACAATGGCTGGACGGCCCACACTGCTGCAGGTCGCGATTCGGTCGCGGCCACCGTCACCCTGCCCCACAACTTCGATGACTACTACGGCTATCGGCAGTTGCGCCACGGCAATCTGCATGGCACTGCTGTATATAATAAAGTGTTTAGGGCTGACAAGCAAGATGGCCGTCGCTATTTCTTGCAGTTAGAGGGTGTAGGCACCTATGCAACCATAACTCTGAATGGCCACCAATATCCCAAAGAACTTGTGGGACGCACAGTCTTTACGCTCGATGTTACCGATGCTCTGCACCATGGTGACAATACCTTGAAAATAGATGTTGACCATCCTGCCATGCAGACTGCCTCGCCGTGGGTTTGTGGCGGTTGCTCGTCAGAATGGGGATTCAGCGAGGGCAGTCAGCCCTTCGGCATCTTTCGGCCTGTATCCCTTATAGCGACCGATGCTGTTCGCATTGAGCCTTTTGGTGTCCATATATGGAACAATGCTGCCTGCGACACGGTCTTCATTGAGACTGAGGTGAAGAATTACACCGGACAATCGCAATCCATCGAATTGGTTAATAAGTTTACCCTTGCCAGTGGCAAACAGGTGTTCCGCCATGCTGAGCCTGTCACCCTTGCCGCTGGTGAGACCAAGACGCTCCGCCATGCTGAGCCCATTGCCGATGCCCATCGCTGGAGTCTTGACGACCCTTACCTCTACAACCTTGCCACCATGATTAAGCGTGATGGCAAGACCACCGACGAGGTGCGCACTCCCTTCGGCATCCGCAGCATCCTGTGGCCTATCCCAAGTGCCAGTCCTGTAGAGCAGAGTTCTGCCTCGGCCCTTGCAGACCACCGCTTCCACCTTAACGGCACTCCAGTCTTCATCAACGGCACTTGCGAGTACGAGCACCTGTTGGGGGCCAGCCATGCTTTCACCCCTGAGCAGATTCGCTCTCGCGTCAAGCAAATCACCAATGCCGGTTTCAATGCCTTCCGTGAGGCTCACCAGCCGCACAACCTTCTCTATCAGCAGTTGTTCGATGAACAGGGCATCCTGTTCTGGAGCCAGTTCTCGGCTCACATCTGGTACGACACTCCTGCTTTCCGTGACAACTTCAAGCGTTTGTTGGTTCGTTGGGTTAAGGAGCGCCGCAATTCCCCCTCCGTCATTCTGTGGGGCTTGCAAAATGAGAGTGTGCTGCCTCGTGAGTTCGCTGAGGAGTGCTCTAGTATCATCCGTTCTCTTGACCCTACTTGTCGTGACCAGCGCCTCATCACCACCTGCAATGGTGGTGAAGGCACCGACTGGAATGTCATTCAGAACTGGAGCGGCACCTATGGTGGTTCTGCCGACAACTACGACAATGAGTTGAAGCGTCCAGAACAGCTACTCAATGGTGAATATGGTGCTTGGCGTACCATTGACCTGCATGGCGATGCCAAATACAGCGAGGAGTCCTTCACTGCCTTGCTTGAAAAGAAAGCCCACTTGGCCGAGCGCGCCTTCAATGTAGTCGGCGATTCAGTCGCCGACACCTCCCTTGGCGTTTGTGGCCATTTCCAGTGGCTCTTTGCCTCCCACGACAACCCAGGTCGTGTGCAGCCCGATGGTGCCCTGCGCCGTATTGACAAGATTGGTCCGATCAACTATAAAGGTCTCACCACTATTTGGGAAGAACCTACGCCTGCCTATTATATGTATCGTCACCGCTACGTCTCCTCAGACCCCATAGACAGCATCGCTGCAGCAGCCCCCACTGCTGCCGATCGTAACGTAGACCTTGTGAAGGGGGCCGAGGGCTACCGTTACCTTTACCGCATCAACTGCGGTGGCGATGCCTACACCGATGAGTTTGGCCAGCAATGGCAGGCTGATGACACGCTTTATAGTCACTCTTGGGGACAGGATTTTGAGGGCATCCATCCCTATCAGGCTTCCCAGCGGCACATCACCGGCCGCATTCATGGCACTCAGTCGCCCGACTTGTTCCAATACTTTCGTTTTGGTCGTCATCGTCTGTGGTACGAATTTCCCGTCCCCTCAGTCTGTCCTGATGATGTTGCTGCTGACGGGGCTTCGTCGGGCCTCTACCGCATTGAACTCTATTTTGTGGAGCCTTGGCACGGGCGTGCCGCTTCCGAGACTGCTGACTATGAGGGACTGCGTATCTTCGACGTGGCCGTCAATGGCCAGACCGTCGTTGACGACCTCGACCCTTGGGCTGAGGCAGGTTATTGTGGAGCCATAAAGCGGGTGGTCTATGCCAAGGCTCAGGATGGCCGCCTGCGCATCTCATTCCCTGAAGTCAAGGCAGGTCAGGCTGTTATCTGCGCTATTGCCATCGCCTCTACAGCCGAAACGAGTCCTGTGCATCAGGAGCCAGCTGCGATGGTCTGGCGTACTTTTGACACAGATACCATTGCCAAACTGCCCAAGGAACTGCTGCCACAGGACACCGAGGCGCGTCCTGCCTCCATTTATCAGCCGATAGTGGATGTTGTGAAGGGCAAGGGAAAGGCTGTGGCTCCTCAGGGCACGACCTTCGTCATCAAGCCGGGCCTTGGACAGGAATATGCTCTGCGCTTCAAGTACAAGAACATCACTGGCGAGGCTCAGAGGGCTCGTCTGACCATCACAGACTCCAAACGTACGGTACTCGTAGACCGAGATATCACGTTCCCGCCTACGCCGAATAAGTTTAAGACGCTTTCCACCACCACGGGCACACAGATTAATGCTGGCACATACACCGTCCGCATCAATACTAAAGATGTAGAATTTAAAGAACTCGAAATACAATGAGAGCATTCCTGATATCCTTACTTGCCATACTTGCAACCCCCACTTTTTCCCAGCAACACCACGACTGGGAAGACAACCATGTGCTGCAAATCAACCGCGAGCCAGCCCGTGCATACTTTATCCCTTTTGGCGAGCAAAGGGGTGACCGCATGCTTAGCCTCAATGGTAAGTGGCAGTTCCGCTGGACGAAAACACCCAGTGAAAGGGTGAAAGACTTCTACCGTACCGATTATGATGCCAGTGGCTGGACGACCTTGGACGTGCCTGCCAACTGGGAGGTAAACGGCTATGGCACACCCATCTATATCTCTGCTGGTTATCCGTTCAAGATAGACCCGCCGTATGTGATGCGGGAGCCGAAGCGGGAGTGGACCACCTACGAGGAGCGCAACCCTACAGGCCAGTATCGTCGGACGTTCACCGTGCCCGACAGTTGGGTGTGTTGCCGTGATACGGCAACACACGGGACTGGCGGCCAGACCTTCCTGCGCTTCGAGGGCATTATGTCTGCATTTTATGTTTGGGTGAACGGTCAGCGTGTCGGCTATAGTCAAGGCTCTATGGAACCGTCGGAGTTCAACATCACTCCTTATATTAAGAAAGGTGAGAACCAGATAGCCGTTGAGGTCTATAAATACAGCGACGGGTCATATCTGGAGGATCAGGACTTCTGGCGCTTCGGCGGCATCCACCGTGATGTGTTGCTCTACCACACCCCTGATGTCCGCCTGTGTGACGTGGCCGTGCGTGCCTCGATGGACGGCGTGCTGCAGATTAATCCCCAGTTCTCTGTTTATAACGGCGAGACGGGCGACGGCTACCATCTGGTGGCCACCCTGCTGGACGGCAGTGGAGGTGCTGTAGGCAGCGATTCGGTCGCTGCCTCTGAGGTCCTTGACTTGCAGCACAAAGCCGCCCGCATGAACGAGTGGTACCCGCAGCGTGGCTACCGTAAGTTCAACCGCATGGAAATCCATGTCAACAACCCGCATTTGTGGAGTGCCGGGCAGCCGAACCTCTACACGCTGAAGCTGGAGCTCAAGAACCCCGACGGGCAAACCGTCGAGCACGTTACCCAGCAGGTGGGTTTCCGCACCATCCGCATCGAGAAAGGCCAGCTGCTCATCAATGGCAACCCCCTCAAGATACGGGGTGTCAACCGCCACGAGCACGACCCCTATCGCGCCCGTGTCATGACGGAGGAACTGATGGTGAAGGACCTGCAACTGATGAAGCAGGCTAACATCAACGCCGTGCGCCTCAGCCACTATCCCAACTGTCCGCGCTGGTACGAGCTGTGCGATTCGATGGGCATGTACGTCATGGACGAAGCCGATTGTGAGACCCACGGACTGCGTGGCACGCTGGCCTCTACACCCGACTGGGCCGATGCTTTCCTTGACCGTGCCGTCCGCATGGCTGAGCGCGACAAAAACCATCCGAGCATCATCTTCTGGAGCCTTGGCAACGAGAGCGGCTATGGCCCCAATCATGCTGCCATGTCGGCTTGGCTCCATGAGTTCGACCCCACGCGCCCAGTCCACTATGAGGGTGCACAGGGCACCCCTGACCCGCAGACAGTAGATGTCATCTCGCGCTTCTATCCCCGTGTCATGCAGGACTATCTCAACCCTGGTATCCCAGAGGGCTCCGACCAAGAGCGTGCAGAGAATGCACGTTGGGAACGGCTCTTGGAGATAGCCAGCCGAACGGGCGATCATTGCACGTGGGTGGGCAGCGACGGCGGTCCGCGCCCCGTGCTGACAAGTGAATACGCCCATTCGATGGGAAATGCTCTCGGCAATTTTTCGGAATACTGGGACGAAATCAATTCCAATCCCCGCATGCTTGGAGGTTTCATTTGGGACTGGGTGGACCAGGGCATAGCTCTAAATGAGAAATTAGTAATGAGTAATGAGAAATGGTCTGGCATCCCCAAGGATGCAGTACTCTATGGCGGCGACTTCGGCGACAAGCCCAACCTGCATGCGTTCTGCATGAATGGTATCGTGATGAGCGACCGCACGCTGACGCCCAAATATTACGAGGTGCAGGCCGTCTATGGGCAGGCAGCAAAGGCCAACGGCGAACCGTACGTGCTCTACGACTACACCAAAGACAAGGGCTACCGGGGTGCAACCGCTCCACGTCCTTCCAAAAGGAAGAATCAGGGGTGGGGCAGCCTCTCCATTCGCCCCCAGTGCTTCCGTGCACCGACGGACAACGACAAGAGCTTCGGCAACTGGCTGGCTAAGGACTGGAAGCGTTGCGGGTTAGACACGCTGACCATCCCTATGACCACCGAACAGGATGGCAATGAGCTGACCTTCACCTTCACGATTCCTGACAGCCTGCCCCCCTTGCCGCGTCTCGGCATAGTCATTGAGCTGCCGCGTGACTACGACCAGCTGACATGGTACGGTCGTGGTCCGTGGGACAACTACCCCGACCGCAAGACCTCATGCCCCGTTGACCTGTGGCGGTCGACGGTGGCACAGCAGTACGTCCACTATCCCCGTCCACAGGATTCGGGAAACCATGAGGACTGCACCTATGTCGAGTTGAAGACCAAGCGTGGCAAGACGCTGCGTGTGGAAGCCGTCGATCAGCCCTTCTCATTTTCCGCTTTACCATATTCTGCTCAGTATTTGGCCGGCAAGACGCATGACTACGAATTGCAAGACTACGGGCACACCTATCTCTCCATCGACTGTGCCGTCATGGGTCTTGGCAACAGTTCCTGCGGTCCCGGTGTATTGCGGAAATACACGCTCGATAAAACGAAACGATATCAGTTAAAGCTTCGTTTGACAGAAAAGTAGGGGGTATCTTTGGGATATGCCTGTAACGTCCCTGTAAAGTGCTTATATACAGTACGTTGAAGACTTTATACACCTTTGGGGTAAGAGAGTATATACCTTTGGGGTAAGACTATACACACCTTTACCCCAAGACTGTATAGACTTTACCCCCCAAAGGTGTATACACTTTACGGGGGCAAGGTCTATACAGTTTACAGGGGTAAAGTCTATATACTTTAGG
>ERZ842401.1289-NODE-1289-length-36279-cov-10.941613_pt1 | contig 36279 bp, 20 predicted proteins | sample MGYA00521270_ERZ842401 | MGnify/ENA primary metagenome ERZ842401 (study PRJEB31892, sample SAMEA3878208) | bioreactor metagenome | biome: Moose rumen | place: Sweden | collected 2011-10 | study: EMG produced TPA metagenomics assembly of the PRJEB12797 data set...
GAACCCTACGGGTGCTGCTTCAGGCTCTCTCCGCGTGTGCCGTGGCGGTAGCTGGAACGGCCTCGCGCTGCATTGTCGCGTCTCTATTCGCTACGGCTACATGCGAGGCGACCGCGACTACTACCTCGGCCTGCGCTTAGCGATGAACTTCTAAAAATGTAGAAAAACAAAAAAGCTATGAACAAAGAATTGAAAATAAGTGCTAAGAATGCACTTGCAGCTTACAACAACACAGATGCCAAAGGAAAAGAGCTTCTGGAGCATCTTTTCGGCAAAGAAATCTTTGCTCAGGACATCAAAGATAAGGTCAAGACCTTTGAGGATGCAGTCGCAATCCTCGGAGATGAGCATCCTCTTGTCGCTCAGTTCAGGGTGATAAATAGCTCTTTCAAAGAGGCTGACAATAATCTGCATCTTTTCGCTTATGCTCGCCTCGTTATCATCGCAGAGGCTCTCAATGAGGGTTGGCGACCAAAGTTTGATGGCGAAGAGTGCTACTATTATCCTTGGTTCCACATATATAACAAAAAGAAGTATAAGAAACTCGATGTGGATGAGAAGAAACATTGCCATGTCGTGTGTCGATCGGATTTCATTGCGATTGCGTATGGCGGTGTGTCGTACGCGTTTGCGAGTATCGATGCGTCGAACTCGGCGGCCAGCTACGGCTCTCGGCTTGCCTTCAAAACGAGAGAGCTTGCTGAATACTGTGGAAAGCAATTCATCGAAATTTGGGAACAGTGGCTCTTTGCATAAGTAAATCAATACAAACAATTTACACTCAAAAAATGAAAGCAACTGAATTGATGATTGGTAACTATGTGAAATATACCACTCCACCGTATATTCAAGTAGCCAGTTTAACAAGAAAGAAAATAGGCTATCACAGAGAGAAATTTGAAAACAGATTATACTATGTCAGACTTTCTGAAGTGACACCTATACCTCTCACAGATGAACTTCTAAAGAAAAATGGTATTGAGTATCAATTTGGAATGCCTTGGTATCAAGGTGGAGCTGACGGAGAGTTTCAGTTCCGATATATGTCAGATGATATAAAAAACGAAGTAAAAATAACTATCCGCTATGTGCATGAGTTACAAAATGTCCTCGCACTGTGTGGTGTAAAAAAACACTTTGAATTATGAAAACATCTACACCATACGATTTAATAAAACTATCACGACTACCACTGCATAAAACTACTCGCGTCACAATAAACAATCGTGATGTTGTCCTTATGACCTCTCTGTCAAACAACGGATGCGATAAATGTGCGTTACACGACTTAAAAGGAAACCGGGCTATCCCCGAATGTTTCAATTTATGCGCTGCTAATTTTAGAAACGACAAGCAAAGCGTTATCTTCACGAAAATATAAGTGGGTACTAATTATGCGCTTTGTCAGATTTCTAAAAAAACACCTATACAATAACAATCCAAAACATAACAGACGCTCACAACTAAACAACACTAACTTTGCAACAAAGCAAGTAATGTCATGGTAAAAGAAATACAATACGCCGGATATGCCACCGAACCGTCAGACTATGAATGCCCAGACGGACAGATGGCTACGTCACTCAACCTCATCAACGAGGACAACCAACTAAAACCTGTCTTCCAACCATCAACAAAGCTAGTGCTTGATAACAACTGTAAGGTCATCTTTATACATAAAACAAACCTTTTCGAGCATTTTATTATTTATGATTCTACAGAGGGTAGTTTGCATTGGGTAGAGAGCAGTGTATCATCTGTTACTTTATCTACAAGTAACCAAATCGGGTATTACTTTGATATATCACATATCAATGCACTCGGAAACACACTGATGGTCTTTACTGCTACCGATATTAACTACATACTTTGGAAATCAGGAAACTACTATGCATTAGGAAATAAGTTACCCGAAATTTCTATTTCCTTTGGATTGATGGGACATCCACGGCTTTATAGCCTTGTCACAGAAGATGGCAGCGCAACAGCAAGAGGAACGTTTACAATTAGCTTCAACAGCATATCATATAGTGACCTATACAACACTTTTAGCGATGAGAATAAGTCTAAAATCACATCGCAAGTGATGGCGAAAGTCAATAAATTCCTCGCCGAGCAAACCATCGACAAAGGACGCTTCTCTTTTCCGTTCTTTGTGCGATGGGCGTATCGATTGTATGACGGCTCACACGTGATGCACTCAGCACCTGTCCTTATGACACCATCAACAACTCCGGCACCTATCGTTCTTTGGAAACGTGTCACAGGGCATTCCTCTTATAGCTCTGCCGAACTCGATATTATGATGGTCGCGGCTGACATCAATTATTGCATTCTACAACAAGATGACTATAGCGTCCTTGATGATTGGAAAGACATTATATCGGCTATTGACATCTTCGTTTCTAAACCTATCTACACTTACGACCAAAACGGTCTGGTTACAGGGTTTAACGACAGTGATAATTTTAACTGTAAATTCGTCGGACGACTATATAATGGAGACAAAGATATGGACACGCCTGACAAATTCATGGCGGTAACGATAAAAGAAGACAGAATATGCGTGCAATTCTCTTCTACGGACTTCATAGACAAATATATGGAGTATTCGTATGACCATATCTATGCCATGTACTTTACTACAGGACAAGACAGACGCGTACCCTCCACTACACTACACCTGCCTGAGTTCTCCGACGATAAACGCAACGAGAATATCGAAAGCATTGCCAATTTCTATAAACTCACATCTGTCAACATAAATGACATAGAAGTTGGTACAAGAAAAACTATTGTCGTAAAGGATGACTACCTCCAAAGTCTTACGTCACGCGAAGAACTCAAAGACGATTACCTAACACACGACAGACTTATCGCAGGAACTTCTTACAATTTCAACTCAAGACTAAACCTCTCTGCAGTCAAGAGAGTGTTATTTGGCGGCTTTATTTCTAATGCGCTTTTCCCGTATTGTCAACATATATATTCGTTCTCTGTAGATGAGACTACTACTCCTAATCATACTATCACCGTAACTCCTGACAATTATGATAACAGTTTTATGACAATACGTATCTATATACGAGAGAATGGAGAAATTTACTATGTAGAAAATAGCCCGAATAATTACGTACCTACTTTAAGGAGCTTCGTGGATACGTACAACCATACAACCACCAACCTAATTTCTGACGGTACTAAAAGCGTAACATCGTATAACTTCAATAATGGTACAAGAACCGTTCGTAAATATGACGAAAACGGAAACCTAACCTCTACTCAAACAACTGCCAACCGATATTACCCCACAGCATGGGCTTCGTGGCTATTCTATCCGAATAACAATGCATTCAAAATTGCTATATACCAATATAATAATCTCTCCTTTGCCACTGACCTTAAACAACACGACTTCATCAATGGGGCGTATGCATTCCTCGGGTTTAAGTCTGAACGAGGAAATACAAGCACCATCGGCTCGTTGCCTAATCCAACCGTACTTCCGCAGATAGGCGAATCAATAACGAATGTGGTTGATGTGCCTAACAAAATCTATACGTCTGAAGTAAACAACCCATTCTATTTCCCTGCACTGGGAATAAACTCAGTAGGAAACGGAACAATTCTTGGCATATCTTCTGCCGCAAAGGCCCTCTCACAAGGACAGTTCGGACAGTTCCCTCTCTATGCTTTCACCACTGAGGGAGTCTGGGCGTTAGAAGTTTCTTCTACTGGCACCTATTCAGCACGACAGCCCATCACGAGAGACGTGTGTATCAACCCCGACAGCATCACACAACTCGATAGTTCCGTACTATTTGCCACAGACAGGGGCATTATGCTTATCAGCGGTTCACAGACACAGTGCATCACCGATGGCATATCTACAGAAGCACCATTCAACGTACTCAACCTCACCGGTATCGACCAACTGCACACCAAACTCGGACACGATGCCGATGCTTGCCTGCCAATGAAGCCGTTCCTCGGTTTTCTCAAAGACTGTCAGATGGCCTACGACTACACGCATCAGCGCATCTTCGTATTTAACCCTACAACGGACGACGGAATGCCTATCTACAATTACGCATACGTCTTCTCACTCAAATCGAAAATGTGGGGTATGGTGTTCACAAACCTTGCGTCAACCATCAACGCATATCCCGAAGCACTGGCAATGACACACGACAACAAACTCGTGTCGTTCTCTGACACTGACGAGGAGGTATGCAAAGGGCTTTATATCACGCGACCGCTCAAACTGGAAGCACCAAATGTGCATAAAACAATCTCCGCAATCATTCAGCGAGGACACTTCCAGCGCGGAGATGTCGGCACGGTACTCTACGGCTCACGCGACCTTTACACGTGGTACCTCCTATGGTCTTCCAAAGACCACTACCTGCGTGGATTCCGTGGTACACCATATAAGTATTTCCGAATAGCAGGACTGGCAACACTCACCGATGGCAAATCCGTCGTCGGTGCATCTGTCAACTTCGAGCCGCGCCTTACTAATCAGCTACGATAACTTTTGGTTTTGATTTGGTTTAGGGGTGCTCTATAAATTAGGCTTGAATGATTTTTGAGCTATTATGGTGCAGATTTCTCATTAAGTTCGCAGCCGCGTAGCGAGCTACGTGGCAAGAAGTTAGTTCGAAAGATGCCCATAAGAGCAAAAAAGCATCAAGCCTTATCAAAGAGTTATTTTCCTAATTTATAGAACACACCTTAAAATGAAACGCACCCGTCTGTGAAGATAGGTGCGTTTTACTTGTCGGGTAGCTCCTGACCCATTTGGCAGGTGTATTGTTACCAAGGGTGGGTCGCTCTTGTGAATACTTTCCTGCGTAGGTTCTTGACTTCTTCTATTTCCTCTTTGATGGCATCAGCCTTGGCACTCCAGTTGGCTGCTGATTGCGGATTGGTGATGCTCAACCAGTCGGCAAGCACACAATACACCATAAACTCATGTATCAGTTTCGATAAGTGGTGCAACGTGGTACGCGACATGGTGTTAGGAACACTCAACTCCACAACATACTCCTCGGGAACACTTAGGCAGTTGTCTATCTCCTCCTCAATGGGTTCTGCCTTGGTGAAAGGATAGAGCATTTCTATAACTGCCGTATGGACTACGGCAAGGATGCGGCTCACCCTGTCCTCATTGCCCGCCTCGCCAATCTCAGCAAGCACATGTTGGGCGTGTTGATTTTCTTCACCCAGCACATCGGCCTCAACATAGGCGTAGTTCTTGATGTCGTAAAGCAACTCATCACGCAGAAATTTCAGACGTACCGTGCGTTTGTCCTCGTCGCCTGTGCCAGCGGTCGTGACGCAATTACAATAGCCTGACATGTCTCAACGCTTTTTAGGAGCTGTATGTCGGACGCTCCGGGCGACTGCGCTTGTACAACGCTTTCTTCACTCTCTCAAGGGCTGTTTCGGCATCTACCTTGCAAGCATCCGCAATCTCCGGGCAGGTCTGACGATACCACTCATAAATACTCCTGCCCACAACAAACTCATGGATGCCTCCACCAAGAGCATCGGCGGCGGCACTGTTGTAGTTGCTCGGAAGCAGGAAACTCAATACTACCGCATTGCCGTTCTCAACATCGCTGTCAATGAGGTTGTTCGTTGCGGTCGTCGTCTCGTTCAGATACTCACCCAACTCTACCTTCGTCTCTGCAATAGCGTTGCAGATGGCGCGGATGAGTTCATACGAGTTCTCCAAGTCTTCACTCGCCTGCATGTGCGCTGCCGCTTCGTATGTCAATTTGCCAGCGGCTTGCAGACTGCGCGCTGTCACGTGCGTCTTGTTCATAATCGCAAACTTCAGTTCCTTGGTCTGAATGGTGACAGCGAGAGTTTTCTTATTCTCTGCCATAATGATGAATTTATTAGGGGTTATTATTTTCTTTAGTCGTAGGTCGGGCGTGTAGGCTTCTTCTTGAAGAACGCCTTTTCTTTAACATCGTCAAGGATGCTCTTGCCGACGGTGGCGAAATCTCCTGCCTCTTTCTTGTTCGTGAACACATACCATTTCGCGGCGATGCTCTGAACAAAGTAGGAGAACAAGCCAAGTTGCATACTTGGTAGCAGGGCGGTGTCAAACGAAACTGACACGTTCAACACAAGCTCGTATGTGTCGCCGTCACCTGACATACCCTCCGACACAAGCATACGGATAAATGTCTGCGCCACCTCCGCACGGCTCTCGTCCCAAAAGCGTTTCAGTTCGCTCTTGTCCTCATCAACGGTCGTAATGCGCTCGTAGGCATTTGCGTCGTCGTCCATCTTTGCGCCCGTGTAACTCGTGGTCTGTGCCACCTCGTTAAACACTTCCGACTGACTTATTGTTAATGTAATCTCCATATTAAAAACTGATTATACTGTATGTAATGCCGATGCCGATATACGGCTCTGCCTGTTTGCTCCTAAAGCCGTAGCCGTAACCTCCCGTTATACCGATGTGCCATTTATTACAAGGCTTGTAACTGCGCTCACGAATAACTGTAGTTTTCGGGAATACGAAGATGCTGTCAAGGTTCGGCTCATAACCGCTCACGTAGGCGAGGTAATCGTCGCCCTCATACCGTTTCTGTGTGATGGGGATTGCCACCGCTGCGCTGTCGCTGTCAACTGACGCACACAGCGGAGGTATAATTTCCCCATCTGTTTGCGCATAAGTTCCTGCCAAAAATGTGTCTGTCTTGTTTGTCGTGATGTTATCACGACCCTTAACAGGCAGCGTTCTTGTTACATACTTAATCACTGTGCTGTCTTTCGGCACTGGCTTGTAATAGGGTATGGTGTCAACGTAGGTGGTGGTATCTCGTTCCACCGCAAGTTGCGTTTTCGTCGCAACATAATACCCTGCGACAAACGTAATCGCGAGAAGTACAAACAGTACGGCAAGTGTCGTTATCGTCTCTCTCTTCATATTACACTCTTGATATAGTTAATAATACCCTCTACATGTAAATCCACGATGTTCTGCCTACCCTCGTCACTCAACAGATAATCGACCTCGCCCTTATTGTCTTGGAAAAGGTTCTCTGTCAGAACAGCAGGGCAGTTGGTATGCTTCAAGATGTAGAAGTTTGCTTCCCAGTATTTACATGCCGGTACACTCCTGTTTCCTTGCAGTCCGCGTTTCTCAGCTGCTTTATATAGGTACTGAGCCAAAAGGCGGCTGCGCTCGCTTGCCTTGGTATATACCCAGCCCGACCAGCCTGTGGCGGTCTTCCAAGTGCCGCTTCCTGCTGCGTTGTTGTGGATGCTCACCAGCAACACGTTCTTCGCTCCGAATGCCTTGCACACTTCGTTCACCCTGCGGCAGCGTTCCGACAAGGATATGTCGGTGTCCTCATCTACGATGCGCTGTGCTTGGTAGCCTTTGGCGGCAAGCGCATTGGTGAGTGCTTGGGCTATCTCCCTGCAATACTGCCACTCTCTCAAACGTCCGTCGGGACTGCGCTTGCCGGGGGTATTCTTGCCATGACCGTTATCAATGAGTATCTTCATCTTTATCTCTCTCTTTAATCTGTTCAAACTCGGCAAGCAACTCACGGGCTGAAACAATCTGTTCTTCGGTCACACGACCGCCGTTCTTCAACTCGTCAAGCGTAACGTCAAAGTGACGCTCTGTCTTGTCAACCATAATGCGTTGCAACGTCTTCCAAAAGCGGCTCTCATTCTCGCTCCTGCAACTGCTCTCGTTCTCCAGTATCGACCAAGCCTGTTCAAAGCATATCACTCCTGTAATAATGTATGACAAGGGTATGGAGATATGAACGAACACCCAGTACTCCACCATGTAGGCAAGCAGTATCAGCCACAATCGCTTGGGAATGGTTGACTTGATAACCTTGCCAAAGGCAAACGATGTGAACTTTGCCTGTTGTCGCTTTGTCTTATCCGGGTATTTCGCGTGTACGCGCTTGTCAAGACTGTATGCCGTCCAAGCATCATACACAATAAAGATGATTGCCACAATAATGAGTGGGAATGTCGGCTTGAACTCACCGATTAGCCAACCGATGCCACCGCCGATAACAGAGAAGATTACTTTGTAGTTCATTGCTAACTATTTATTGTGCAAATGTACCTACTTTGAAGTCGTATCTCTTGTTATCTTTTGAGTTGGTGGGTTACATATACAAAAAGAGCCACAGGATTATGGCTACCTGCGGCTCTCGAAAAACCATTTATGTCGTATCTACTATGGTGTAGCGTACTTGAAATAAAACCTGCCGAATGTACAACCGCAACCGTTACTCATAGTTCGACATGTCTAAACTGTCCTTTTCAGCCCAGCCCTCGTTAAGGCACTGGTTGATGTGTTCAACTGCTGACATGTAGAAGTTGCTGAAATCTCCTATGTTTGCAAAAGTGTAGTACACGGCATTGCCCTCTGCGTCCTCGCCGAGTTTGAACTTCATGGGTAGCATTGCTCCGCTGGTCTGCACGTTGAGGTCGTATGCAGCCTTGAAGTTATTTTGATTCTCACTGCTCAGATACACGCGGATGCCGTTCCAAACAAAGCCGTTCAGTATCTTCTCGTCTGTGTTGGCATTGATGGTGTCTATGATGAGTTGCTTAACCTCGCCGACAGTAGGCTTATGCTCCAGCGTCTGACGGTAGTTATACCCTTGGTCACCGTCCATGCCAAAGCCGTAGAACACTTCCCAGCGTTTGCGTCCTATCTGCTGTATGCCGTCCCTGCGCTCTGATGCACCTAATATCTTTTCCATATCTTGCTTGCTTAATTTTGTGCAAAGATAATATCTTCGGTGCTACAGGCTACGTTATCTTTTGTGTATCAAGAGAACTTGTACTTCACCTTGCCACCGTCAAACACCTCACTGACAATCGTTGTCTCAAAGGGGAAACCGTCTTCAATGTCGCTTATCTGGTCAAGGATATTTTTCATTTCCTCTGAAGCAGTAAAGAACTTGCCCCAGTCGCCACTCTGCTTGTCTTTGAAACTGACTACATAGCGGTCTTCACCCTGCGACGTGTTGATGCCGCTCTGCGAGGTTACTGCTCAACGAACTCGATTGCGCCTCTGAAGGCAAGCCGAGAGCCGTTGCCGGCGTACGAGTTCGAAGCATCGCAATTCGCGGCGCAGTACACGAAGCCGCCGCTCGCGGACGAGAAGCTGCTGGAGCGAAGCACACAACGCCCACCCGAAGCACTGTACCATTGAGCATCACAATAGTATGTGTTCATGCTGCTGTTGGTAACGCATTTGCTCGGTATCACATCGCAGAAACGTCCGTGTTTCATTCGGGCAATTTCTTGGTTGTCACCGCTGTCGGTGATGCCCTGCACGGTGCGCTCGCTGCCGTCGGGCATCTTGATATGCCAAACTGCGTTGACAGGACTGCCAGTAGGCGCAACGCTCCTGTTCTTGTAGAAAGCATCGTAACTTGGAATGTTCAATGCCACGTTGTCCATCCATTCTGATACGTTGCCCCACCAGTCTTCAAGTCCCAGCGTGCGAGGTCTGCCGCTCGCGGTCTCTCTGAATGGTGACGGCTCGCTGGTGCTGTCGGTTCCACCTGTATTCGTACCTGCGCCAACGCCTGTGCCGTTCACGCCCTGCGAGTTTCTGCGTCCGTGGATAGCCATCCATAACTGTGCCATGTCCTTGTGCATCTCGTAATCCACAACTTGATAACCGGCACCACGACACTTCGCAAGGTTTTGGAAGTCCTTACAGGTGAAGTTCATGCTCGTTCCTGCCTGTGGCAATCCTACCGTCAAGTCGCCGTTGGCATCATAACTCCAGTAACTGGAGGTGGTAGATGTGCCTGTGCCTCGTTTTGGAGCAACACCGCTGATGGAGCGCAAGCGCATGAGGTTGTCAACGCTCGCCTTGTAACAGCCTATCAGCGTGAAGTCATGTTCCACCCAGTCGGGTTCAATGGCTTCTATCGCGTCGCTGTCAACGGCAATACACTCCACATCATCGTAGCCGTTAGGGGTCGTAAAGACGAATGTCACGGCATTGGCTGGTACTGAAACGAACACATACTCACCCTGCACGAAGTCGCTCAGTGCAAGTGTGATGTAGGTGGTGACGGCACTCAGAACCTTTCCGTCCTTGTCAAGGAACAGACCGCCAATCATGTTGCTGTTGATACCAGGCCAGCGCACTTGTTTCATGTTCTCTACGTCCATGCTATAGACGTTGTTGGCACTGCTGGCTGTCAGATTGTCGGCATCGAACACGTCACCGACGTTGAAATTCTCGACATAGACACTCGACAAGCCTCTCAACAGGAGATTGCCAAGCGTGTCACGGTTGATGTTGCGTGCCGTTGAACGTGGCTCGGTCAGCTCTGTAGAGAAAGCGGTGTACTTCTTGTTGTTCACATAGTCATTGATACCTTTGTACCAATAGTGAGGAACACCCAAGAACAGGTCGTAACCTGCACCGTTGGTGTCGGTGATGTCACAGTCAAGACCATTGGCAAGGTGGTACAGGTCGCTGTCGCTCACCTGCTCCAACTGCATCTTGTTACTGTTCTCGTTGAACGTGCCTTTATAGACATGCATCTGACTCTGCAACTTGGTGATGTGTCCGCTTGGCTCATAGCCGTTGCCCTCGCCGTCAATGGTGTTGTTGTCGAGGTTACGGATATTGCCGTCAAACTCTAATGTATCGTCAAACTCTATCACCGTGTACTGCGAGTTGTAGAGTTCAAGAGCAGGGAAGTAGGCTGCAAGGGTCTGGTACTCGCTGTCCTCAATGAATTCGCGGAGTACCCAGCGACCTGTCAAACCCGAACAGCACACAACACTACCGTCACTGCCTTTGTCGGATGAAATGTCGTTGCCGTTACTATCAAGACCGTAGGAGCGAGAGGTTTTCAGACTACGCAGGATGTCAACACTTCCCGTGATATCCACGTCACGCAAACCGATGCATTGCAGACTACTCGACTGCATAATATCATCGATAAGGCGCAGCGCATCAATCAGTGGACTGCCACTCAGCATAAGACGCTTCACGTTATCCATACCCGCAATGGTCATACCGCCCGGATAAGACAGGTTTGGCAGGTTGATAAACCGCAATTCCGTCATCGTGCCGGGCAATGACAACGTGCTGATGGGCGACGTCTCGGCAAGGATGCAACTGGTCAGTACGCTGCCAGTCGCCAAGATGCTCTCAATACGAGGACAACCGCTTGCGTCAACGCTCGATGCAGTGGTGTTACGCAAATCCAACTCACGCAAGAATGGCAGGTTGCCAAGCTGCACCGTTGAAAGTGGCGTGTAACTGCCGATGGCTACGTCACTGTGTGTTGCGCTGCCGATGGCTATCTTCTCTACAAGCGACATCACGGAGAAGTTGAATGTGGCATCAATGGAAATCTCCGAAAGGTCTATCTCGCTCATGCGGTCGGCTTGGTAGATATACAGCAAAGCACTCTCCGTATGAGAGAACTGCGTGAAGTCGTGTTCCTCACCTGCCTCCAAGAAGACACTCTCGTCAAGGTTGCCGCTGGCATCGTGTCCCACACCGAAGTAGCCTGTCTTCGCTGCCTTGATGTGTATCTTCGCATTGTTGCTGGCACAGGCGATACGACCACTCAGCACACCGCTGAAGAAGTTGCCGGTCTGATAGTAGCCGTCACGGATGCGCCAACGCTGCTCGATGAACTGAGGAAGTGAGGTCAGTCCCAAACCTTGCAGGGCATAGAAGTAAATGGCATCACTCGTCGCTACTGGCTCTATGTACTTGTGTTCGCCGTCGTAGGACGATATGAGTTTTTTCCAAAACTTCAAACGCTTCTCAACGAAGAAATACTTGGCTCCCTCGGGAGAGAACGGCACAAGTTCCACACCGTCAACGGTGGTCTTCTGACTGCGCATGGCTGCGCACACGGTCTTCAAGTTCAACTGTGCGCCGCTGCTGTGAGTGCCGTCGAGATACACCGTAGGACATCTGTCAACATTGTTGAACAGGATGCTGCCCCAACCGCTGTACGGGTTGGTGTAGTGCGCATCGCTCGCCTTGTTCGGGTCGTTCTCGGCATCCACCGTGCAACCGCCGTCATTGTCCTTGCCGTTGCAGGTGTCGCAGTCATATACCTTATTAAGGTACATGCGCACGGCTTGCTCGGAGGAATATACGCCGTTGGTCACACTCTCGCCGTCTTCCAAGAAGAACATCGGCTGCATGTTCTTCGCGCGCTGGTCGGTAGCGGCAAGGTAGTCGGTGAACAGCGTATAGGCATACAGGGAGTACGGGCTGGCATACTTCCACAGGTCGTTTGCCCACAACGTCTGCCATGCCGTGAGGTCTGCACCTGTCTTGGCAACGGGTCTGCCACTGCCGTCAAGTCCACTTGCGTAACTGGCATCGTTGCAGAACTTCAACATACGATACAGCTCGTAAGGCACTTTCTTACCCAATGCAAGGTCTATCTGCAACTGGTCATCGTCTATCATACACTCGAAATAGGCTGTCCATGCAGGGAACGTATTTGTGCTGATGCTGCCCTTGTTGACTAACTTCTGAACCCATGAACTCGTATCGGACTTCATTTCCATCATATCAGCCACGCTGCTCACGCCCATCCACCAACAGAAGCCTTGGTAGGACAACAGCTCGTAACCGCTCACAGGGTTAAGCACCGTGCCGGTCACCTGCCATTCGCCGTTGACCTGCTGCATCGAACCTGTCTGCCTAACCCACTGCGTGCCGTTGTGACGGTAGAAAGCGTAGTTGCGGCCGCAATACTGCGAGATAAGATACAGTTTGCTGGTGTCGGTGGTGGCGTCGGCAAGGAAACGCGCCTCAGTCTGTGCCAGCGTCTCACTGCTCGTACCAAAGTATTCCACGAAGTCGCCGTAGTTCACGCAACCGAGGTTGTAACCCGGGGTGTCTTGGAAACCGAGTGCCAGCTGCTCGCCCTTGTCCTCTTTCCAGTTGCCCTTGGCATGGAACCAGGCATCGGTCATGAGGTCACTCGTTGCACGGAACACGGCAATAGGATGATTCCTCGTCGAGTGGTTCATCACCCTGCCTGTTATCACGGTGCTGCCCTTGGTGAATGTTCCGTCAAAGGCTCGCTGGGCTGGGGTCATATAGTTGCTGCCCAAGGCACGGAACGTGGCGTTCATCATGTCGCACACGCCGCAGTCGTTGGCATTGCTGCTGTCTGAATAATCGACCTTGACGGTGATAATCTGAACAGGGATGGCATCGGGGCGTACAAGGGTGTACTTCAAGGCGGCAAGCGCAATGGCGTTGCGGCCTAACTCCGTTGTATCATCAGGGTTCAGAAGTTCAAATGTGCTGGCTCTGTTCAGATAGAAACGGTCGTTCTTCACAGGTCGCTTCGCACTCGTCGTTCCCTGTCTGCGCCAGCGCACACCTGTTGCCTTGAAGTTAAGACACGGATACTCGGGGTTGAAATAGTAGAGGGTGCAACTGAAGTTCGCACTGGTGTCTGTATCGCCGTCGAAAGCGTCAAACACGCTTTGGTCTGCCACAATGACATAATAAGGGATGCCCTTGGACTTCATCTTGTCAAGGCTCGGTGAACCGAGTTCGTTCAGTACATCCTCGCTGGCAAACTCTTCCATCATTGCCGTTACGTCAGTCAACTTCGCAAGGTAGTTGTTAAACGCTTGCGCCCATTCGTAGTGGCTCTGATATGCCATAATATAGTATAGGTAGAAATCGCCCTCCGTACCGTCGAACAGAATGGGCTGGGTCTGCGCAATGGCACTCTGCCCGGGGGTGTAGCCGATACAACCGACTTCCTCACCGTTCAGATACAACTTGATACAGGAGTATCTGGTACCGCCACGCTCACGATAGATGCTGCTGGGTTCCACAACTACAGCCATCGTGATTTTCTCGCCTTGACGGAACTTGCGTTCCTGAACACGATGCTCGCCTTTGTTACAATAGATACCTGCGACGTTGCCTTTCACATACCAGCCTGTGCCGGTACTCGGGTCATAGCACCTCATCAGCATAGCATCATCGTCCTTGATGTTGCACGTAGCAAAGGCAAACTGAACGGCAAGGCCGCTCGTCTCGGCATTGGGAACGTTGAACGGACGATAACCGATTTCACCTGTCACATTCTCCGCAACGCGAAGACAGTTCTCGCCCAAATACCTGCCGAAGCCGTTACTCGACCAGTTCACGCCGTTAAGCGTCATAACAACGCCGTTGTCCTCAATGGTCTTGTCGGTGTCGGCATTGGTGCGCAGAGCGAAGTCGAAACCAAAGGCTGCACCGTCCTTGATGATTACGTCAATGGCACTGCCATTAACTACCACACTCACGGTGTTGCTCTCGCCTGTCACATTGTTGTATCTACCAACCGCATAGAAGTTGATAACGTCGCCGCTCGTCCGTCCCTGCACTTGGTAACTGATGCTGTACACCTCCGAGGAGGCTGCATTGAAAGTACTGATATTCTCGGCTCCTGCAAACACGCTGACCTGAGTGTTGCCGCTCACGCTCGAACCTGTATAGGCGGCTACCTGCAACACGACGTTGTCATATAGGGCGACTTCGCCACGCTGCTGCTCGTCGTAGTTCTTGGCATCATAACGGATGGCGACTACAGGAACGGAACTCTGACTGCTGTCAATGCACATGATAGAGGTATAGACATAGTTACCCTCTACACGGGCATTGGGAGCATAGCCGTGAATACGCAACAGGTATGCGCCGTGATGCATCGTCTCACCACCTCCGAACAGGTTGCTCGGGTTGATACTGATGCTCTTGGTGAATGTGTCGGTGACATTGGCCTCACCGAGTGTCTCCCATTCACCATCGTAGTACATCTCTATCGTCACGTCGATACCACCGTCTTTCTTCAGAGCGTTCTTCTCAAAGCGATAGAAGTTGTCAAGCGTGGTCACACCAGCACCTGCATTGACACGGCACTCATTCAGTGCCTTGGTTATCTCCACCGTCACATCAACGGCAATGACATTGATGTTCTGACTGCGCACATTGCCCTCTTGGTCGGTCACGCGCACGGTAAACTCCCTGCTTCCTGCACCGTCAAAGAAATCGGTGAAGTCCAACTCAAACTTGAAGTCTGCCAAACTGCTGCTGCTGTTCTCGTTGGTGAGGTTTCTGCTCGAAAGGACTACGCCTGTGGTCGCGTCGAGTATGGTGATATTCGTTATCTTGTTATACACAATCTCCTCACCCTCCTGCGTGTAGGAGCGTGCCGCCATTCTGCCGATGATGTTACCACCGACGGCTGCATACAGGGGATTGTTCTCAAACACAATGCGGAAACTGGTTATCGTGCCACTGCCACCACCTCCTTGGTCAAGAGGTATCTCTATCGGGTCGCCGATGCTCTCTCCGTCGGCATTCACGGCTTGGTAGGTCTTCACCGTGCCCGCTGCGTTGATGTCCTCCACAAAGTTGGTGATGAGCCTACGGTATGCACCGCCGGTAGAGAAAGCGTCCGTGCCGTCTTCTTCGGGTACATCGCTGGCTTCGATGTCGTTGCCGCTGCCGCCGAAGTCTGCCCAAGCCTGGGTGTTCGTGTAGTCGGCTGCACCGCCGATAAGCTGCTTGGTTTCCCATTCGCCCTCGGCTGCCTTGTAGGTGATAACCATACCTGCCTTAACGTAGTCCACATTCTTCTGTGTACGCAAAGCGGTCAGGGCGGCAATAGCCTCGGCAAGGGTGTACGTAGTCGCGATGCTGATGTCCCTGCAAAGCAGGTTGATATTCACCACTGCCTCGTCACCGGCACTCTGACCGGCTACGTCTATCCAGTTCTGCAGGTTGGCGACGGCCTCAGCCTCGTCGGTCAGACCGATATACTGATAAGTCTTCCATGTCGTTGCACTCGAGGCAAAGGTAATCTGTACACCAATGCCTACCGCTTCTTTGCTGATGGCATACTCGATGGCACTCTGCTTGGTGTCGTAGGTCGCAGGGCTGGTGGGCAGCTCGTCACCGTTGGCGGCTCTGGCCGCTGTCACATTGTAACAGTTGCCGACCGCTGCGCCACCGCTTACCTGTTGCAATTCGCCACTGGTAGCATCATACATGTAGATGCTCTTTTCAAAGATGTACTGCTTCTCACTGTAAGGAGTGAGGTTGTTCATGTCAACATAGTCCGACTGGCTCGTCCATTCATTGTAATACCTCTGACCGATGCGCAATACAAACTGACCTGTATTCTTTGCCCAAAGAACATTGTCATAATTGTAGTCGGGATTTGACAAACCTGTCGGCTCAATGACGATGTCGCCGTCAATGATGCCACCGAAACGGATGGCATGATGCGACTTGTTGTCGGATGCCAGTGCCTCAACAGCCTCGTCCAAGTTGTCGAGGTGTTCGTTTGCCTCGTCTATCCTTTCTGCGAAAGTATAACCGTACAACTCCTGTACCCACTGCGGAATGTTATCTTCGGTTTCGTAATAATGTCCTACGAAACAGAATGGGTCTGTTGCAGAGTCAGTATAATACAAGGCACATTCTGTAATCTTTACACCGAAATTGGAGTTTTCTTCGTCACCTCTGCTTATGCAGAAAGCAAGCCAAACAGTATTATCATCGGACGAGGTGCAAAGACGGCACTCTACGGGATTGCCGTTATATACATACGCTCCTGCCTTGGGCAATTCGGAGTGTTCTTCCATGTAGTCGGAAAGTTCAACGACATTTGCCTTGTCGTCGATGTCGCTTTCCAATGTGGCAATACGCCCTACTGCCGCAGCAATGTCAGTTGCATTGGTGCTGATGTCGCGTGTGTTAGTACCTATGGCGGTCTCGTTGGCATCAGCCTTGTTCTTGGCTGCTGTGGCTGTATTGCCTATCAGCGTCAACTGCGTCGTGTGGTTGCCGACGGTAGAAGTCAATTCGCGCAGGTCTGCTGCCACTTCGTCAATGTCCTCCTGCAAATCTGCCACACCTTCGGTGTACTCGCTCATGTCAACGGTGACCTCAATGGTGCCACCAGTCGCTACCCAGTCACCACCGCTGCCGATGTAGGCATCAAAGGGTGTTGATGCACCGACACCGGCCATCCAGCCGTCATGAGGATTAGGATATGCCTCGCGCAAATCCTGCACAGTAAGGAATATACCTTTATTAGCACCCTTGATGTTCGGTGCTTCAAGCCACCCATCTACTTTGAGATTGTGACCGATGTGAGCACTTCCTGCAATCTCCGCTTTGCCACCCATCGCGACATTACGACCTACAGAAACGTCACCATCTATCTGTGTTGTATTGATTGAACTCATATCGTATTACCTTAAAAATGTTTGAGCCAACTCCGAGACGGAATTTCCTTTATCCGTCTCTCCGATGGTCAATAATGTCAAACCTGCTGCTGTATAGATTACAGCAGTGTAGCAACGCTCACTAATGTCCACGCCATTATCCGCATCTATCGCCGGATACGGAATATACACGGCACGACGCACCTGTGCGTCTTCACTCTTGCAAGAATAAAACTCTAACACCCTACCCTCAGGACGGATACCTATCGCACACACAGGACGCTGTGCAGTACCGCGTATGCCCTTGAACCTGCTCCGCTGCTTCTCATAGTCCGGGTCATCCGTGCTGATGGCTTGATATACCGCCTGTTCCCAATCGTCCATCTCAAAAACCACAAGACGAAGAAAATCATCTGGCAACAACACCCAGCCGCTTTCCATATCACCCCAATACACCGCATCACCAAAGTTGTGACCACACTCTAACAGGTAATTCGGAGCATCACGGTGAACACGATGTACTGCTTCTAATACCTTCGAACGTATAATGTCCTCAAGAGAAAGAGCGGAAATGTCCGAACTCTCAATCAGGGATTCAATATCAATGTTTTCGTCAAGGCAGATGCGAACGTCCTGCATAATCTTGTCGAGTTGATAAATCATAGCACGACAGGATTAGGCAGTGAACACAAATTCTACTCCGCACTCCTTGCAAGCTGCTTCAAAAGCGGTCTGAGTGCGAAGCTTGGTGGCGGTATAGCCGCGCCCGGGGAAATGCTCTTTCAGCCACTCTATGGCATCGGGCTTGTCGGCAACCTTAATCTTGCCGCCGGCTGCATCCTCAGCACCAACCTCGGGTGTCGCGACCTCTGTCTCGACAGGGATTCCCTCTGCCGGGGCAGTTGGTGTTCCTGCTTTCTTCACAATAGGGGTAGGGGACTCCGAAACTGGTGGCGACTTTGGTCTTGGAATAGCCATTCGTGGATGTTCACCAGCTACATCTTGCGACATAACCAAAATGATAAAACCACTCTTGAACTCCTTTGAGTGTTCTATGACGAACTGAACAATAGGGTCTTTCGTCATATAATACGCCGGCTGAGCACCGCTCGGAGATGCTGTGCCACCAGTGAAAGATACTGATACTTCAATACTCCCCGATTTCAGACGACCGTGCCACTCCGTCAGACCAACAACTCCGTATGTCTTAACTTTCATATCGATGCTGTTTTATTGATTATTGTTGTTTATGCTTCTGCCACTGACTGCGCTGTGATAGTTACCTTAACACCTACTGCGTCACCGTTCGCATCGTACAAGTCGTACTTCGTCTCTCCATCTGCATCTGCCGAGGATATGAGAAAGAATTTGCGACCTTCCCAACCGGCTAAACTGTTATCCGTAACTTCTACCTCTGTGTACGATACACCGGAAAAGGTTTCTGTCACTCCAGTAGTCGCTGCTACGCCTGTACCGTATTCGGTCGCACCGTCTGAACTGTAAGACGTGAAAGCGTATGAACGAGACTCAAAGGCAGAATGGCCGCCGTCGTCGCTGCCGCTGTCTTCGCCGACAGGCTCTTCTAAAAGCACAAGGCTCATGTGGCGGCCTTCACGTGTCGAATAGCCGCTCACTGATTTCACTTCATAGCCCTCGGCAATAGCTCTCGCCAGTATAGGGAACTCCAAAATGTCGGTTGTTGCTTTTACCTCGCAAAGGATTAGTTTCTGTGCCATTTCTTTTAACTTTATCTGGTTAAACAAAAAAAACAGGGACGGACGGCTTGTATCTGTCGCGTCCGTCCCTGCGGTATGCGTCTCCGTCCAATTACTCTGCCGAAATCGGACCGTAGAACTTCGTCCAACCACCATTGTTGCTGTTGGCCGTTGCTGAATACTTGTAAGCGTCACCTGCGTCAACGGTAACGTTCTGTAAGGTGGTGGAACTACCGTCTTGAACTTCCAATGTCAGCGCGTTGGCAAACACATAGATAACACCGTCGTCAAGGTCTTCGCCAGTAGGAGCTGTCGTGCTGCTCCACAGACGGAACTCGTCTGCGCTCGGTGCAGTGTCGTCGTCATCGTCGTCACCGTCAACCCAAATGTGGCAGTTGCCCTTAAGACCGAGAGCGTCGCTCACGAGTACGCCATTGCGCGTAGCCTCCTCGCCGAGTACCTCCTCGGTGTAACTCGACTCGCCACGGCGCACATAGTGTACAAGGCGGTCTTCACCGATGATGATACCGCTGTTCTGATAGCCGCAGTCGTTCAGCGTCTCCTCTAACTTGATTTGAATTTCACCAAAGATACAGGTGAACTTGGTCACCTTCCAGCCAAGCGTCTCATTGGTGTAAGGCTCCATCTTGACTTCGGGGTGTTTCGTCCAGTCGATGAGCTGCAACGACATACCGAGGTTCTCACCAACCAGCCAGATACCACTCTTCGGCTTGTCGGCTCCACCGTAGTACAGCTTGATGAGTGCCATAACGTCCTCAAACGTCCATGCGCCACGATGCTTAACCTCGCGCTTAACCTGCCAACGAACACCGTTCGTCGTGTAGTCCCACTGGTCATCGCCCATACTCGAGCGGACAAGCATCTTGTTCTGCTGAGAGATAAGCAGCGTGCGGTTACCGGCTGCCTTGAACTCGCGCAACTGAGCCTCGGCCTTGACTGCCTCATCGTACGGAATTTCCATATTCTGGTCGGCAAGATACTTGCTGACGATGCTGGTCATGCCGCGCTTCTGCAAGTACAGGTCGTCAGGAACAGGAATGATGGTGTTCGGGTCAACCCATTTCTGCGTCTCATACAGAGAGTTGGCCATACGTACCAGCTTCGTACCCGCAACAATCACGTTGCTGTTTTCTGCTACAGGACTGCTGCCCGTAGGAAGACTGCCGTACTGGTCGGTGGCGGCTTGCTTCACGCCGTTCGTCGCTACACACGTGATGGTGTCGTCGCTGTTCACATTCTTGACAAAGAGCTGAAGAGGACGGCGCGTCAGGACATTGCCCGTACCTGTTACATAGTTGTAACCTTTCACACCTTTCACCATAAGCGTGTCGTAGGCGCGTACCTTGCCCTTGTCCGCATTCACCAGAGTAATGATGTTTCCGCTTACACTCGCTACGGTTACAATAGGAGTACCTTGGTCTATAGCATAATGCTTCACTTCCATAGACTTCACGTTCACACGCTTCGCCATCAGCATCAACTGCATCAACGCATTCTGGTCGCGCTCAAACATGAAAATTCGTTTGTCAACTTCCGGCATGACGAGCTCGCCCATGCCGCCTGTGGCATTCTGTACGCCGGAAACGGTGGTCGGCGCACCACCCATCTGCGTCTGAAGACCGACAGAACCGGCTCCAACGGTGGGGGTCACATCTGCCGGGGTGCTTGCAGCACCAACATTCTGGGTCTGAGTGGGAGTTACTTCTTCCATTTTTCTAAAAATTGAATTGTTAATAATGTTTTCTATACAATGGCTTTCTTAACAAGACTTGCATTTCCAGTTGATTTACCAGCTTCCTTTAGTGCGCTTACTGTGGTACAACAACCTCCAAGAAACGAACTTAAACCTGCCGTTCCTTTGGATGGGGCTAACGACTTCGGCTCGGGAAACTCTACACACATACTCATGTCTTCTGTGTTACTTTGCTGCATCTACGTAATCGAAAAAGTTCATAGGCTTCTTACTTTGGCGAGTAGGCGCGTTGTTGCTTCCGGCAAGGTTAGGAGTACCGTCACCTGTTGTAGGCTTGCGCAACTTCTCGTCTATCTTGGCATTCCTACCGGCCACAGTCCCCTCTGTACGCGCGTTCTCCACGTCGGCATCGTGGTTCACGGCTTTCAGTGCCATATCCATATCTGCCTCTGTGAATGTGCCGCGAATGGCTGCATCGGCAACATGGTGAAGATACTCCCAAGCAGCATCTATCATATCGTCGCTTATACCACGTTCTTGCTTCATCTTCTCCAACATAGGGAGGGTAACATTACGCATGTTGTTCTCGTATTCCTCCTCCAGTGACTTCTGCTTCGCAAGATGCTCAACATACTTCTTGTTGGCTTCCGCATACGCTTCTTGCTTGCTGGGGTCGTTCATCAGGTCGGTAATGCCGTCAATGCCGAGACGCTCAATCACAGCAAGCCAAGGGTCATTACCCTTTGCCATGTCTGCAATGAACTGAGCAGAACGAGGGTCTTTGTTGAACAAATCTGTCAAACGACTCTCACGCTCTTTGTACTGACCAAGCTCGTTGTCGTACTGGTCGTAATCATCGTTGATTTGACCGAACAATGCCTCATCGTCCGCGTATTCGCGGTCGGGATATTTCTTTTTCAGTCGCTCGCCAAAGAGGTCTCTTTTACTCTTGGTAGCAGCTGATGGGGTCTGAGTTTCAGCCATAGTCTTCGTCTTTTTATTTGTTATGACATATTTTCATCGGCAAACTTAATATCAACAAGCAAAACGCTCTTGTTATCTTTTGTGTCTCTTTCCAACTTTCTTTGTAAATTTACACGCCGATTCTAACTCGTTATCAACTACTTGTAATGAAACACCACGGATGCATACTCGAATTTACCAACGAACGCAATGAAGAACTAATGAGAGTGTTCCAAAAAACTATCAACAAACGGACGTTCATAGACATCACGGAAATTTCGGAAGAAGTGGTGAATATGCCTTGCTCTCGTTTTTGGGTCTCAGAGGAGAGGGCAATGGTAGTTGTGGCTGCAATGATGAAAGGAAAGCCGGTACTCAACGCCATGCGACCGACAAAGCAGGAAATGTTCAAGGAAATATATAGTCGAGTGCTGGCTCTGCAAAAACAGTTCCCGGATTTGTCAATGTTTGAACTGGTGCTGAAAGCCGTCAACTCACCAGCACCAAAGTTCTACATGACACCTCGCAGTGCGATGGAAACAATTTACAAGATAAAAAAGGGATTCTACGAAAAACGCAAGTAAGCGAGTGCAGAACGAAACGTGTTTCTGTTGTGATGAGCGTGAGCGTTTTCGACTGAAAGTCAAAAACAAAACAGGCGTTATTAACTGATGGTAGCTGCTGACACGGGGCGATGCACAAGACTGGCATTGATATTCTTCACACGCTTCACAATGCGCGGTAACTCCATTTCATGGTAACACACCTGCATACCTATCGCGCGTGTCATTAGACGGTCATCGTGATAACCCTCCATAGCCTCAAACACATTGTTCTCTGTCTCTACGTATGTAAGATATTCGTCAAGGCACGCTTCTTCTCTCTCAATATACAAGCGTTCCCTTATCACAACTTTCAAATTATATATCACCACTTTCTTCGTCAATGAGTTCGTGTGGAAACCGTACTTCTTCGGCAGTCCTTGCCTTATGTCTTCCGCACTCTGCCGACGGGCATAGAGTTGTCTGCCGTAAACTTCGTGGATGAGCGTCAAAATATACTCTGCCTCGCCCTTGGTGTTGTTGGTTTCAAGCGTATTACTCTCAATCACAAGTAGCGCATTGTTGTAATAGGCGGCTACCTGCGTGGCTTTCCATGCCAACTTGTCCATGTCGATGTGTCCGTGCCATTCTGCCGCGACAACAGGGGGTTCACCGTCCATCATGGGCTGACGGTTCAGAACGAGAATATCTGCAAAGTCGGCATTCTTCGTGTGTCCCTTGCAAACGTCAACGACTACAAGATATTGGTCAGTGACTTCTTCATCATCGCTCTTTTCCACGTCATGCCACATAAACAGCCGTCCGTCTGCCTCTTTCTTGAAACGCAAGCCCTCAATGGATTGTTCGCCCTCGTCGGCAATGCCGTATATCTCACCTCTCCAGCGTGGGGAGCGACAAGCACCTCTGAACTGCTCCACGTCATCGCTGCTGAATACCTTGCGACCCGAGTAGGTGAACGCCTCGATGTCGTCAGATGGGTACTCCGATGCCATATCGCCGTGGTTCGTGTACTTGCTGCGCTCTGATACATACCAGTGGATGGCTTCAAGCGTCGCGCCTTTCTCCCACAACCGCCAAAGGTATGTACCTGGTTCTTCACGGTCTGACTTGATTTCTTCATTCCGTCTGTTGGCAAACATCTTCTTGGCAAACTCGTACTTTTCCGCTTCATTCTCGAATGGCAGTTCGTACTGTTCAATCTCAAACCAAGCAACAAACATAGCCTCAAATTGCGACAGTCCTTTCTTCGCTGCCAAGTATTCTTTGTGGAAGAAGTTGCCTACTCCGTTAGGTGTTGACTCATAGACTATCATCGTGAGTGCCTTTAACAAGATACCCGAACATGCACTTCGCACAATGTCTTCGGGCTTCTTGCCGTCGGTCTCTTTCCACAAGGCTACCTCTGACAGATGCACAAGGTTGTAGTCACCGCCACGGCAGGAGTTAGGACGCTCCGCAGTACCGATTTTGATTTTGCAGTTACGCTGTGGCACTCTGAATATGTTGCCCGACTTGCCTACGCCAACAAGTTTCGGCTCGTTGGGAGCGTATGCCTCACCAAGTTCATGCAGCATCTGGGCAGGGTACGACTTAATCATCCTGTCAAACATATCCTTGATTTCGTCCGAGCCAGTACCTTGATGCGCAATGATAAGGGAGTTAAGACCTACTTCGTGAACAAGTTGCAACCATGCCATGTATATCTGAATGGCGGTTGAGCCTCCCCACTGTCTTGCTTTCAGCAGTATCAGTCGGATGGGCTTTCCTGCCTTGCGCATTTTCTCCAGCCGCTTTATCAACTTGCGCTGCGGTCTGTTCAGCCGGAACAATACGTCTGTTCCTCCTCCCTTGCGCTTGATGTAGGCAAGCATCGCTGACCAAAAGGGGTAATCGTATTTTACCCTTATGCGGATAAATTCCTCGATGACCTTTTCTCTCGCTTCATCAGTTACCGGCAACTCCAGCACATCACGGATAAGAGCATCAACGCTACCTGCCTCCTGCAACGACTTCACAAACGGCTCGTCCATCATCTCCACCGGCAAATACTGAGTGGGGATGGGATAATCAGAAACGGTAAAGAGGGCACGCGCTCCGAGGCTGCCCTCACCTGTTATAGGATTGAACGGAGCAAAGACTACCGCACGCCTCCGCTCATTCTCCTGTAGTATCGCATCTATCGTAATGTCGATATCTTCTTTCACAAAACAGAACGTTTTCGTTAAGCCAGAAGAGCAATGCGAAGCTCGCTTCAGCATTGCCTTGGCGAGAAAAAGCAAGCCTGAAAGGAATTATTATGATGACCTACCCATCGCTCTCTGCATCATTTGCATCGTCTCAGGGTTCACGCCCTGCTCTACCTGTCGCATCAGTTCGGGAGAAATACCCTCCGGCACCTGTCCCTGTTCCAACTGCTCCTTTTGGCTCTTGATGTTCTGAAGCAATGCGTCGGCAAATGGGAAGTTACCTGCTTGCAGCATCTGTTCAAGGCTGATAGCCTGTTTCTCAAACAACTGCATGAGGAAGTCATTGGCCATAGCGCGATACGCAGGGGTCGCTTGGCTCGGGGTAACGCTGATGTCCATTTCCACATCGCGTATCTTCATCGGGTCATAGATAACCTGCACACCAACACGACCGGCAATGTTGAACGTACGCTTTTGGTCGTAGAACTGCTGAATGTTCTTCACATCCTTATATGCGGCATCACGAACAAACTCTTGGAAACTGTCAAGCAAATCAAGCAATGACGTGGTGGCGTTCTGCGTCTGCTGTGAATACAATGCGGCACTCGTACCAGAGTAGCCGGGCTTACCCTGCAAAGCACCGTTCACACCGCTGATGTCCTCAAAGAAACTCAGCATCAAGTTCAGCATCTCATGTACGCCGATGTTCGTAGAGTTGTTCGATACCTGCGACGGAACTGCACCTGTCTTGCTCGGAGTATAGACAACAACACCGTTGAACCGCGCCCATGTGTCCGCAAATTCTTCGGGGGTCACGCCCTTTGGGATGCACTCGTCGGGAATAAGCAACACACCTTTCGCGCTGGCTCTGATAACCCAGTCGTTCAACGTGATGAGGCGGTTTGTGTAACGCTGCTGGTCTATCACGTCTGCCACAAACGAATGTATCTCGCCGTCGATGAACGGGTATGCCTTGAACACATATGGATGGCTCTTGTGTTCGTATGGTGTCTCACCCTCTGCCAAGATGTCACCAAGAGGACTGAGGAAATAGTAGTACCAGTAACTATCCATAAACCACTCCGCTCTGATAAACGGTATTTCATCGTATGGAATGCCGGTGCGCTGAGCCTGTTCCAGTCGCTTCATATTCTCGGCTTCTACCATAGTGCCGTAATCCTCAATGTCTATCTTGAAGATGTCGCCATTGTTGTAGTCGTGGCAGCGGTATCTCGGCTTGCTCTCCTTGCGCCACACCTCGATAACCCTGCAACGGCTCTCGTCTCGCGGAGTGAGGAAGTCGGTGTTTATCCAGTCACGGCTATAACCGAAGTCCTCCCAAGCATGGACGCTAAGACCTTTGTCTCGCGCCTGACGGTAAATCTCCGCAAGACGTGCGTAGTCTTCGGGAGACGTGGCAAACTGCTCACACAGACTGTCAAAACTGATGTCGTGTATCTCACCAACAAATGAACAGTCCCAAGCACGGAAGTCCCGCATATTGTTGTCGATGAAGAAATTGTTCGGCTGAACATAATCCGTCCAGCACTCCATCTTGTCATTACGCCAACCGTACCACTTACGATGTACCACCATACCGCTTATCAGATACTCCTCCATACTCCTTGCATAGAGTTCCGTCATACGGTTCAACTGCATGTTGTATTGCAGCACGGTACTCATCGTTTCTGCCTGTTGCTGCTCGTCGCGGTCGCGAGCCGTGCAAGTAGGTTCGGTGGCTTGGCTGCGGTACACACCAATCACGTTACGCACAAGCCTACGAATGAGGTTGGTCTTCAATGGTATATTCCCCTGCGAGAGAATATACTGCTCCTCAGTCATCTTCTTGCCATCTACACAAACGATGTCACCCCACTGGTCACCGTAGTTGTAACGCTTGTTACGCTCCCTGTCCTTGCGGAAGCGATACATCGCATTGTAATAGTTCTGAGCCTCAATGAGTATCCCCTGAGCACGACCACGGTCACCATAACTCTGCAACCGACTACGCTTCACGCTGTCGGCTTCTTCGTTCTCATTGGGAACGAGTACCTTGCTAAGCCTATGTAGTACAATTTCCATATCTCTTACTGTTTTTTATTTGTTCCGTATGTTGCGATATTATCGCAACCACACACGGCAAAGGTACTGCCATTTACCGTGTGAAGCCTGTTATCTATTGCGTTGCTGAATTTGTTCATATTCCTGAAGAAAATTCTGCATCACCTCGCCGAGACTGTACATCGCATCATTACTGGTCAATGAGCCGCGCGCATCAAGCACTCTCACCATCGCTGATTTATACTCAAGGACTGCACGTCTGCACAATGCTGCTTCATCGGGGGTCTTGGCTTCAAGATACTTCTTCACAATGCTATTCAGACCGCTATCAAGAGACCTATATGTGTTATAGAAACTACCCGCATCACCTGACATATAATGACCTAAGTCCTCATACAACATTGCACGCTCATCATCGCCAACAGCCTCCTTTGCGGATTGCCGCATATCTTTAATACGTGCATCAATCTCTTTGTAGGTGGTTGTATAACGCTCGTAGGCCTCATTAACTCTCTCATCGCCCATCTGCTCGGTGCGCTCCTTGACAATCCTGCCGCCTGTCTCGCGCTTCTTGTCAAGCAAGGCCTCGTCACCCCATACCCAAGGCGTGACAAAGTGGTCACGTTTCACCTTGTAGGCAGCATATCTCTCCACCAACTCTTTCGGACTGAGCCTGGATGCTTCCTCTCCGCTCATGCCTATCTCATCAAAGTAAATCTTGTCTATCTGGCTCTGAGGAGCGTTCAGCAAACGGGCAACAAGCAGGCTCACCTCCCTTGACGTTTCACCGTCAGGACTGTAGTCCAAGATGGCGGTGACCCAGTCGCTTATCGTCTGAAGGTTAACACCCGTGTTCATGCCTACAAGCATGTTCAGCACATCATTGATGGCAGACATCTTGTCGCCGTCCAACTTGCTAAACACCGTCGATAAGTCGCTAATGAATGGGCTCGTACGACCAAGGTGCGAGAATTTCTCACTGCCGTCGCCAAACAACTTGTTACCACTCACATAAAGGGCATCGGCAAGAACGTCACCGTATGCCAAACCCTCCAACGGACCGAACAGACTCTGTTTGCTCGCTTTCTCAAACTCCCGTTCCTTTTCATCATTATCACCGCCAAGCGTCAGCAAGGTGACACTCCCGCCAATACGCCACAGCCAAGGCAGTATATAACCGAACATCACCGCATTCACGCTGTTACGGATATATGCGCCACGATAGTCCTTACGAGCCTGCTCACGCGCATGCCTCACGTCCTCTTCACGCCAGCCAGCAAAATATTTCTGCTCGGGAATGTCGGGATTCACAAAATTTTTCATTACCTTTGCAACGTCTTTAAGGTCAAGATAGGCCACGTCAGCGAGATTGATTCGCTGTTGGGCTATCAAGGCCTTAATTTTTTGGTGGTCAAGATAGGCAGACTTGCCCTGGCTTATCCAGTTCAGCCACTCCGCATTGTCCTTCGGGAACAAGCCGCGGACACTCGACACCTCCGTTCCGCCTCTGTGCTGGTTGAAGTGAACACCAACGAGGAACTGCTTGCCCTTGTACTCCAGTCCCACGATGACATTCATGGCATTATTGCCATACTTGAAAACGGCTATCGGCCTGTTCATCGCATCCACCAAACCTTTCAAGGCCTCGATGGGGAACGGATGCTCCGCCTGTGACGCCTTCTCCGAAAGACGCGTGGCAGACAACTCGATAGGCGCATCAGGGAAGCCGGCACTCTGCAGAATACCGCCGGGCATACCCAAAGAGTAGATATGACCAACCGACAGCGTACCATCCACCTGATGCTGCAACTCCTCGTCAAAGCGCATGCTGTAGGTCGGTATCTCCGCATTACGCAATATCTGCTTCGCCATAAAGTCAACACTCACCTCGCCGGTCATCATACGCTTAAGGTTACGCACACTCGTCACATGCTCACGCGTGTAACTCGTCGATGAGTTGCGGAACAGCATCATCGCCGTACTCGCAAAAGTATGGTCCATCTGTACCGGTGCCATGAAAGCACCCTCGCACGACTGCTGGCTCTTGTTGAAGCACCACTCGGCATCCTGAACTGCCCAACGCTCGGCTCTCTCCTCGCTATATCCCCAACGCAGGTACTTATTCTTCGCCTTCACATACACCGCATGCGAGCCAAGGGCTATCGTCCATGCGTCAACGCCGATGTTGGGCATCATACCGTATGACGCAATCTGCATCAGCCGGTTCGTCCAACCCTTCTCCTTGTCATACTCCGTCGCGCTAAGGCGGAAATCGCCCGCCGTGCGGCTCTTAATGCGCTTGCGGAAGTTCGGCATGTTCTCCCAAGCCCATTTCACGCTCGGTATGCCGCCAGTGGCAAAGTCTTTCGCGAGGGTCTCCATGTCAACCTCACCGAAAAAAGCCGGCAACGAAAGCAGCTGCTTCATCGCAGTCATCGGACGGAATGCTATCTTGCCCATCGTCACACCCTTTGCACCCAGCACCATCAGCTTGTCTGCCTCACCACGCTTGGGCTCGTAGGCATTACCGACAATGGCACACGACTGCATGAAACGCTTCCACAACCCCTCACCGCTGCCATAGATAGTGCGCATGCCAAGAACCTGCTGCTTGAAACGGTTGTACGACAGCAGCGTGCCTAAGTCGCGGTTCAGCTCCGCATAACTCGACCACTGACACATCGCGCTCACATGATTCGCCACCACGTCAAGGATGTTCGCATTGGGTAAGTCCCACGGAGCCACGCTCGGAGTACGCTTGATGAGGGCACCTGTCTTAGTGCTGATACGCCCGACCAGACTCTCGCCCTCTCCATTCTCCACCTCTTTCTTGATGGCGTTCTTGTCCCTCACAAACGGGAAGTAGTGCTCTATGTCCGCCATGTTGGCACCGAACATACGCTTGTACACCTCGTTGCACTCGTTGCCAAGAACGACAAGGAAATCCTCCTGCAACCAGTCAAGGAACGCCTTCAGCTTCGGGTCAAGCAAACCCTCTATCTGCTCCATCACCTCATCCGTCACGCCCATGCGGCGGTTAGTCGTCATGCCCATAAGCATCTTGTCAACGGCATACAGATAGCCTAACTGCGCCTGTGACAGGTCATATTCACGCATCGCTGCACCATCGTAATACCTCACCTTCGACATCGGCAAGGCATCCACGTAGCCGTACAGAGCGGTATAGGTGTAGGGCACCTTCTTCATACCACCGTTCCAGACTACCCTGTGAGTGCCGAACAACTCCTTCACCTTCTCCTCCAGCATACCCTCATACTTCTCTTTCATCAATTGCTCATGGTCGGAACTGTCAATGACCTTACGCATAAAGTGGTTAAACAGATAGCCCTTGCCATCGGCGTTCTTCGCACCAAAGAGACGCATAAACTGGTCAAAACTGGATAGGGGCGACAGGCCAAAACGAACAAGCCAACTCTCATTAAGCCTGTCAAGGCGGCTGTCACCTCTGTGCCCACGAAGCTCCCTGCCCTGCATGTCACTGTTCGCAAGGTGGTGGATGTCCTGAACGCGCTGCTTCTCTGCTTTCTTGAAAGTCTGGGCGTTGGCAATGCTCTCGCGCAGGCTGTCAGTCATACTTGACACAAGGCCGAAGTAACTCTGCGCCCTCTCAATCTTGTTCTGACGGATGGCATCCTCCGTTGCCTTTACATACTGGCGGTAGCTGTCGGTGGCACGGTCGCGCTCACTCGTCTCGTCATACTTCTGCTTCAACTCGTCACGCAGCACCTTCTCCTCATACTTGCTGTCGGCAATCCGTTCCGCATACAACATCGCAAACTGCAGCCCTGCGTATGCGTTCTCTGCCCTCTCACGCACACTCCCACTCTCGCTGCTCATACGGTCAAGCTCCTTGCCTATCTCTTCTTCTAAAGCCTCACGTGTCAGTCTGCGCCCATCTTTGAATGCTTCCATCATGGCCTGCCCGGCTGGGTCGAGTTCTCCCTGCACCTCCACACCTCTTGCATCTACCTTGCTGCCCTTAATCTTCAGCAAATCATCCAAGGCACGCTTGCCGCGTTTCAACTGGTTATCAACCATGATGTCCATCACCTTTTGCACATCGCCCTCGATGTCATTGTGTCCTACGCTGTTCTTAACCGCACTGAGCAGACGCTTCACCTCACCCTTGCTCATATCGTCAAGATAACCGCCGGCGATAAGAACACGCGCAAGGTCGGCGACACGCTTGACAGTGGTCATGTCAAAGGTACGCTGGAGGCTCATTGCCTTGCGCAAGTCGGAGAGGTTGCCACCGATGGCACGCATGGCATCGTTACGCATCTTCATATCATCCTTGTGACGTTCAGACATCCGCAAGGTAAATAGCACAGTCCTTTCTTCAAGAGACAAACTGCCATCGCTCAACAACTGCTCTAATTCGTCCTCGCGGATGCGGTACTTTGCGGTGTCCTCCGTAACATTTCCCCCGTTTTCCTTGCCTATGTCAGAATTATTACCTACTTTTGCATTAAGAACATCAGACAAGATGTTCCGATACAAAGCAATGCCTCTGTGTGGCTCGGAACTTTTCCCAGCAGCAGTTTGAAGGGCATTGCTTTCTAATTTATCAGCAACGAACACTTCATGAACGTAAAGTCGGTTCTTGTTAGCATCTGCTTTGGCTCGACAAAATACATATTTCAAACCTCCTTCATAGTCAATCGGGTATGCAAAGTAATGATTAACCGTCTTATTACGGTCACTACCATCTATCTCATCCATACTGCCAATATACGTTGCCCCTTTGAAGCCATCCCTTAATGTGGGAATTGCATCCAATTTCGCCTGATTATAGCCATGTGCTAATGAATTTTTGACACTTGTTTGGTCGATTATAACATCACCGGCATCGGTCTGGTAATGTAATGGTTCGGGGATATTTTCCTTTGCCCATTGCTCAGCAGCCTGCCTTGCGGTCATATGGTCGGTAGTCTTTATCATACCAACACTCGCTGCAATCGGAGTCGTGCTTTCAAGCTTCTCTCTTGCTTGTGCTTTCTCCTCATCGTCGAGCAACCTGCCCTCTTTTGCGGCAGGCACTTTCTGGAACATAATATCATCCCTGCCACGGACAACATTGCGATGCGCCTCCTTCCGCGGGGCAACCTTAGCATACTGCCCCTCGCTGGCATATATCCATGCCACATCACCAAGCGGTACTTCCTTGCTATAAACCTTGCCACCACCAGCATAGTCCTCCGCCTCGCGACGGCTTGCACTTACAAACACACCGTTCTCTATCGGCTTGCTGCTATATACCGTTATCGAACCCTTTTCCAATGCTTTCTTCGCATCCGAAGCAGTGAAGTCGGGATAACTCTCCAGACCCTCACCCTCATTGACTGCCTCAGCAAAAGTCTTGATGTCATCAATCGAGCGAATTCCTGTATGGTAGCTGTCCTCCATACGGTTGGCACGTGTCACGATGTCATACTGCCTTGCCTTATGCGGGTTGTCGGCACGCTTCGCGGCATCCTCCCCGGGATTTACCTTGTTCAGCAAGTCCGCCATCGCCATATCCGCGAAGTCCTCAACGCTCATGTCCTTTAACCTTGCGTTGTTGCCCGCAAACAACTCACGAGCCATCTGCCAGTACTTCGACAGCAGATTCCTCAAACGTGCAAACATCGCCTTGATGCGTGCCAAGCCTACAAGCCCGTCCTTGTTCTCACGCTCCATACGAGCCTCCTCCTGTCTCAGACGCTCACTGCCGCGCCGTCCGCCAAACTGAGAGAACATCTCATGCGCCAGCGTATTCTCGTCCTCCGCAAGCTCAGGATAAAGCCCCTTCACAAACGCGGCCAAATCCTCGTCCTCCAACAACTGCTCCTTCAGGTGCGACCAAGCCTCGGGGTTCGCCGCCTCCAAAGCATCGCTCCACAGATGGTGGTACTCATGCACAGGGGTCTCGCTCGTCGCAATCCGCGGGTCAATGTAAATTTTGCCGTTCAACGTGAAACCATAAGCCTCACCGTCATGGGTGCGGAAGAAATTGTTACCCCTCCTCAACTCCTCTATCTCACGCATTTTTTGCTCCGCCAGCGCAATTTCTTCTGGATTTACTTGCAGGATTGAAAACAAACGCTTATCTTTGTATCCAAATTCAGACCCCTCATTATCAGTAAACGAACTTGATATTTCGTCCCTTCTGTTAATGAGGTCTGTTTTTTCTATCTCTGTCAAGGCATGGTCATAGTAAGTTTCGCCATTCTTCACACCTATCACCAGCTTGGCAGTATAGTCCACACCACCAATCTTCATACCTACAACATAATACTTGTAAGTGTCAAATCCAGACACCTGCTTGTCATTTGTTTGCTCGGTTATGAAGACGGCTTTCTTTATCATCTCTGGAATGAGAGCCACAGACTTTAAGTGTACTTCGTTCTCTGCGTCATGATGCGTCACCTTAAAAGCTCCCTTACGGGTAATCTTTATCTGCTCGCCCGTGTCTTCATTCCTGTACGAGCCACGCAACTCGTTATTGATATATGTGGCAGCTGACTTGTTGTCAAGTTCGTACTTGCCTTTATATTCATCACCTGTAGCCACCACTGGCTTGCTCTTTCTCAGCTTCTCTATCCTCGCAGGCTTATCTACGATATTACGTGCTTCCTCATACTCCTTGGCGAATGCCTCATCATGCCCCGTCTTGAAGAACATCGGCTGACCCGCCATCACGCTCGCACGCATCTCCGACGTTATATCCACCGAGTGCATCGTCATACCGTTATCACCTAATCCCGATAAAACGACATCACCCGTCTTCACACCCCACTTCTTACCGTACTTGTCCATAAAACGAGGCAGCATTTGGTCATAGAAGCCTTTCATACCCTCGCCGCCGATATTGTACCGCTCCGCCTGCTGCGCACCAGTAGTCCATGCCACCTTGTCATAGCCGTTCTCAGCGGCATAACGCAGCATACGCTTCATAGCCAGCTCGTGCCAGTTCTTCTCAAACGGGGCATCGGGAATCATACCAGACATTCCCATCGAAGCACGACCGACCCCCTCCGCACGAAGTTGCTGCAGTTCCGCATATTCCTCATTTGAGATACCATCCGTTGAACTCATCTTGTCTGTGAGTTCATCCATGCGCTTCATCTTCTTTTCAAGCACAGGGTCTCGATACCCATTCTCTCTCCCCTCTTGATGCCGCTTGCTCTGTATCTCGTCGATAACAAGCACACGCTTGCCGTCCGCGTCACTCGTCTCGCCAAAACGAACCCAAGCAACAGCCCTGCCGCCACCGGCATCGCCGAAGTGTAACTTGTCGCTCTCATTCCAACTCTCAACAGTCGGAACAACCAACGCTATCTCGCGCTTGTTCTCCAAACCATCGGTGGTGTATCGCAAGCGGGTGTCGTTGATACGAGACTCACCGTTGTTGCTGCCGGAGTTCTCCAACTCCCATTCAACATAATCGCTATCATTGTCCCAACGCAACTCATCACCAATGGCGTAGAAACCTAACTCGAAATCATCACCATACTCATCAACCATACGATGCCATGCCGTTTCTTGTGGGTCTTCTGAACCCTCCGACAACGCTTCATCGTAATAGCCCTTAAACTCACGGCGGTAGCCGTCAAACTCGGATTGGTCGTCATATTCCACATACTCCACCTCCTCAATCTGTATCTGGTTCGCCCTGATAAAGTCCAACACCTCCTGCTTCGTCACTGAGCCACCGTACCCAGCGGTTTTCCGCTGGGTCAGCCACTCACTCAGCCCAAGCCACTTGTCCTCACCAGCCTTCAGACCACCTGCCTTCTGTATCATCGCAAGCCACTGCTCCGCAGTCGCCTTCTCCTGCCTGATACCCTCAACGGCCTTCGCCGCGTTGCTGTAGAATACAGGCGAAACCTTCTGCATCTGTAGTCCACCGATATTCACCTCCTCGCGCTCGGCAAGACCCGTCGTGTCTTTGTATTCACCACTGTACAACGCTTGCTGTATCGAGCGCACAATCTCCGCAAGTGGTTTTCCGTCGGCCTTACGAAGAGCTATCTCTGAATAGAAAAATTCCACGAGGTGAGCATTGCCATTGTTGTTAACGCCACTATTAGCACGCCTTGATATGACAATGCTGATGCCATTTGTCTCGCTGTTATTGTCAAATGATGCAGTGCTGGCATTATGATTTCCTAGTCTGATAGTGACGGTTTGACCGTTCTTCGTGGTAAATGTTGCATATTTACTGTTGCTGCCATAAGCCTCTGCGCCCAATGCGTCTGCTATCTCTGAAAGAATATTTTTTCGCCAAGAGGAAATATTTTCAAGTTCGGATGCAAGAGTATCAAGATTTTTAATTACCTTTGCACCGTCACTACTTGATATGTCGGCCGGTGAGCCTTCCTTACGGATGAGCGGAGCGGTATCAAGTAGTTTTTTTTGCCCCCTGTTCAAAGTAGCACGCCCGTTCGCCATATCCAGCACACGCTGCCCTTCTTCCCAGTCCGTGCTCACCTCAATGCCCGCATCACGCATCAGGCCAACCACCGCATCGCGCATAGCGGCATCCTGCTCAGTCAAAGCCTCAATACCATCAGAAACTTTCTGGCTCCGGATATTCCTGTCAAGCCACTCACTCAGCCCAAGCCACTTGTCCTCACCAGCCTTCAAGCCACCTGCCTTCCGTATCATCGCAAGCCACTGCTCCGCAGTCGCCTTCTCCTGCCTGATACCATCAACGGCACGCTCCGCGTTGGAATAAAATACAGGCGAATTGTTTGCAGACTCAGAAACTTTTTGTAACTTTGCACCCGAAACATCGCCATTGTCAATGTCTCGTGCCTCTTCGGAGTGTGTTTTACGAGCGGACTGCGATGTTTTTTTGTTTGTATAGAAATCCGCAAACGCTTCCCTGCGAGAATCGACCTCAGTCAAAACAGTATATTCCGTACCATTTTCATCTTTCAAGGCATATTTATAAAGCGGTGTCTTTCCACGCTTGACAGCTTTGCGCTCACCTTTTGACAGAACATCAGGCACAAGCAAAATATCATCAGCCGTTATGACACCTTCCGTCGTACCATAGTGCCCGAAGATACTATGCTTAGTACCTGCTCGCTGCTCGTTCCCTTGACGCATGATGACCCTGCGCTCCTTGCCATCCTTGTCGGTAAAGACCAGCGGTTGGTTATCATTCGCACCCGTGAACACATCAACGACCGCCTGCTGATTTGCAGTCAGTTCCCTGCCCTTCAACTCAGAAGCAATGCGAGCCTTCCGCTTCTCCACACGGCTGCCCATCAGCTTAGCCCTGCGCTCCCTGTCGGCATCCAGCACACGCTGCCCTTCTTCCCAGTCCGTGCTCACCTCAATGCCCGCATCACGCATCAGGCCAACCACCGCATCGCGCATAGCGGCATCCTGCTCAGTCAAAGCCTCAATACCATCAGAAACTTTCTGGCTCCGGATATTCCTGTCAAGCCACTCACTGAACACGTCCATCTCAGCCATCAGTGCGGTACGCTCATCACTCGTGGAACCGCCGTCACTCCAGCGACGTTCTGCATCTGAAAGCATATCGGCAATCTCCTGAATGGCATCGGTCTCGGCACGCGAAGCTACAGGGCCGGTACCCTTGTCTGCCCCTTCAAATATGCGTTCAATGGCATCGTCAGCCTGGCGCATATAGATGCCATACTCGTCATTGTGACGTGAATCATATTCATCATACACACTCGGATGGTGAGCCTCGTTCACGTCACCCTTGCCATCCTCCTGCATATACGCCAGCAACTCTTCGTCGCTCATCTCAGGCACACGTTTGTCAAACGCTGCTGCCTCCT